>VOFB01002582.1_pt1 | contig 48301 bp, 50 predicted proteins | sample 5384141 | NCBI WGS metagenome assembly VOFB01 (sample SAMN12384721, study PRJNA508395) | human gut metagenome | isolation source: healthy gut A | host: Homo sapiens | reverse complement strand
GAACCTCCACCGAGTTGCCCCGATTAGAACCTGAATCTAACGCGTCTGCCAATTCCGCCATATCCGCATATTCTGTTTTGTTCGCCGCCGTTCGGCTCGGAACGATAGTTATTATACCACGGAAAGCGGGAAAGTCAAGCGTTTTTTCAAAAAAGTTTTTGCATTCTTTTCCGCATATTTTATCTTGCGTCCCTGCGCACAAAAACACAGACATCTGCCCCGGTGATGCCTGCTTCCGGGGCAGATGCCTGCCAGACCACGCTTCTTCTTTTGCAGTTTTTCCTGAATTTTCTCAGATACCCCAGAACAGCCAGAGGCTCCTGCCCCCACGAGGACTGCCGCCAACGTGAAGGGTACACCGATGCGCAGGAAGTCCCGGGTGCGGACAGTCTCGCCGTTCTTGCGGAGAATACCGATGGCCGCGATGTTGGCTGACGCGCCGATGGGAGTCAGGTTGCCGCCCAGCGTCGCGCCGGTAAGCAGACCGAAGTAGAACAGCTCCGGCTCAATGCCCGCGCCGCCGTTCATGAGGTCGGCGACGCCCTGCACCACCGGCAGCATGGCCGCCACATAGGGGATGTTGTCGATGAAGGCCGACAGCCCCACCGACGCGGCCACCAGCAGCAGATAAAGATGCAGCGGCTCGTCTCCGGCTGCGGAGTGGAACAGCTGCGCCGCCGCGTCGATGACGCCCGCCCTGCTCACTCCTTCCAGCAGAATAAAGAGGCTGAAGAGCAGCAGCAGGGTGTCATAGTCCAGCGCCCGGAACGTCTCGGCCAGCGGCCTCAGGGAGCGGCTGCGCCAGCAGGCACGGGCGGCACCGAAGAGGCACAGCCCCATGCAGACGAGCCCGCTGCGCAAGGTATAGAGCAGATGCAGCACGCTGCCAGAGGGCTCGGGCAGGAAGGACGCCGCGATGAGCAGACCTACCGTCAGCAGGAGAAGCGCCGTGGGGACATCGTCCTCCACCTCCGTTTCCACCGTGACATGGACGGGCTGGCGCTGGTCCCGGAACAGCCAGAACAGCACCCCCAGCGAGGCCAGCGCTCCCAGCTCCACGCTCCAGAAGATGCCGGGCCGACCCTCCATCCAGAAGAAATCGAAGAAATTCATCCCCGCAAAGCCGCCCAGCAGGATGCTCGTGGTGTCCCCCACCAGCGTTGCCGCACCCTGTAAATTGGACGATACCGCAATGGCGATGAGCACCGGCACCGGCGATAGTTTCAGCCGCCGGGCGATGGCAAGCCCTACCGGAGCCACCATCAGCACGGTGGCCACATTGTCCACAAAGGCACTGATGAACCCCGCCAGCAGCGCCAGCACCGACACGGCCCACCGGACATCCGGCACATGGGCAATGAGCTCTTCGGCCAGCCGGGCGGGCATCTTGCTCTGGATAAAAAGAAAGACCGTACCCATCATTCCCGCCATCATCAGCAGGACATTGAAGTCTACGGCCCGGGCGGCGTCCGCCAGCGTGAAATCGTACACGCCCAGCTTCCCCAGCAGCAGGAACGCCCCGGCCCCGCCCAGCGCGACCCAGGGGCGGTACTGCTGCACCGCCAGCATCAAAATATAAAACAGGACAAACAGGCTCAGCGCCAGTGTCATTTCGTCTCCTCCGCAGGTTCCAGAGGCTTTGCGTCTTCTTCTATCATCCGATAGCCGACGCCAAGCTCGTTGAGGATATAAGTATTGCTGCCCGGGCGGCTGCCCAGCTTCTTGCGGATATTTGCCATATTCACCTGCAGCTTCTTGGTGCTGCTGGCGTCCGTGTCGCCCCAGATGGCCCGGACGATGGCCGCATAGGTCATCACGCGCCCGGCGTGCTCGGACAAAAAGGCCACGATATTGTACTCCGTCTGGGTCAGGCGCACCTCCTGCCCGTCCACGAACACCTTGCGGCGCTCGTAGTTGATGGTGAGGCCCTGTGCGCTGAACACCCCGCCGGGCAAGCTCCCGCCGCCATAGCGGTTCACCCGCAGCGCAGCCCGCACCCGGGCCAGCAGCTCACCGGTACCGAAGGGCTTGGTGATATAGTCGTTGGCACCGAGGTCGAGGGCCTCGATCTTATCCTGCTCGGTAGTGCGGGCCGACAGGACGATGATGGGGGTCAGATACTTCTGCCGGATGGAGCGGATGGCGTCCAGACCGTCCCGGTCGGGCAGGCCGAGGTCCAGGATGACGAGGTCCGGGTTATAGGAGATGAACATGGTCATGCCCATCACGCAGGTCTGGGCCACCAGCGCCTGATAGCCGTTGGTCTCCAGCAGGGTCTGGATGAAGCTGCAGATGTTCGCCTCATCCTCGATGATAAGTACCTTGAATTTTTATTGCTCATCCTCTGTTTCCTCCGTATCCACTTCTTCGGTCTCCAGCCAGAACCGGATGGTCGTACCCTCGCCGGGCGTGCTCTCGGCCTTTATGTCGCCGCCGTGGGCTTTGATGATGGCCGCGCACACCGACAGCCCGATGCCCATGCCGTGCTTGCCGCCCGACGAGGTATCCTGCGTCAGGGTCGTGCCGGTGAAGAGGGTCTTGAGCCGCTCTTTCGGGATGCCGCAGCCGTTGTCAACGACTTCAAACACCGCCCGCTGCCCCAGCGTGAACACCCGCAGCGTCAGGCGGGTCATCCCCTTGGCGTGGAGCACCGCGTTTTCCAAAAGGTTCGTCAGCACCTGCTGGATGAGCATGGAGTCCATCGGGATGACGATGAAGTCATCCGGAAGCTTTACTTCCACCGGTACGCCGGGGTGGAGCTTCTGGAACCGCACCAGCACTGTATCCACCAGCTCTTCCAGCACGGTGGGCGTCTTCTGGATGGCGACGCCGTCGGCGTCGATGCGGGTGACAGAGAGCAGATTCTCCACCATCCGGTTGAGCCACTGGGCGTCGGCACAGGCCTCGGAAAGGAGCTTTATCTTCTGCTCCCGGCCCAGCGAGTCGTAGTTGTCGATGACCGTAGAGCAGGCCCCGTAGATGGACGTCAGCGGAGTGCGCAGGTCGTGGAGACAGCCCGCAGGAGGTTGGCCCGCATCTTCTCCGTCTCGCTCTCCATCCGCAGCTGCTCCTGCTTTTTGATGCGGGTGGTCAGGGTGCTCGTCATGAAGGAGACCACCAGCATCACCACGCCGGAGAAGATGTTCTCCGGGATGGTGAAGTTGAAGGCAAAGTAGGGCGTGCGGAACGCGAAGTTGACCGCCAGCACACTGATGACAGAACCGGCCACACCCCACCAGTAGCCGTCGGTGTACATGGAAACAAAAAACACCGCCAGCAGGAACACCATCGAGGCCACACCGTCGATGCGGCCGCTGATGAACTGGATGAGCGTCACACAGGCGAACGCCCCGATGAGCGCCGCCAAAAGTACCCAGACGTCCTTTTTCCGGAGCATCTGCTTCATTTGCTGTCCCTCCCGATCTATATTCGGTACCACTGTAAAAGTATACCACAAATAAATTAAAGATACAGCAAAGGGTGGGTATTTTTCCATGGTTTCAAAGGGTTGACAAAAGTGCGTTCCTGGCTCACAATAGGATCATCTTCTTTATCGTAATAAAGGAAAGGGAAAGAATATGCTGTATTTTGAGAACGACTACTGCGAGGGTGCGCATCCCGCCATCCTGCAGAAGCTGACGGAAACGAACTTCGAGAAGGTGTCCGGCTACGGCACCGACCCCTACTGCGCCAGCGCAAAGGAGAAGATCCGCGCCGCCTGCGCCTGCCCCGAGGCAGATGTCTTCTTCATCTCCGGCGGCACCCAGGCCAACTCCATCGTCATCGCCTCCACGCTCCGCCGCTGGGAGGGCGTCATCGCCGCCGCCACCGGCCATGTGGCCGGTCATGAGGCGGGTGCCATCGAGTTCACCGGCCACAAGGTCATCGGCCTGCCCCAGAAGAACGGCAAGCTGGATGCCGCCACGGTGGAGGATTTCTGCAAGACCTTCTACGCCGACTCGAACCACGACCACATGGTCTTCCCCGGCATGGTGTATATCTCCCACCCCACCGAGTACGGCACCCTGTACAGCAAGGCTGAGCTCGAGGCCCTGTCCGCCGTCTGCCACACCTACCACATGCCCCTCTTCGTGGACGGCGCACGTCTGGGTTATGCGCTGGTGAGCGAAGGCACCGATGTGACCCTGGCAGACCTCGCCCGGCTCACCGACGTCTTCTACATCGGCGGCACCAAGGTGGGCGCACTCTGCGGCGAGGCCGTGGTCTTCCCCCACGGCGCACCGGCCCACTTCATGACCATGGTCAAGCAGCAGGGCGCTCTGCTGGCCAAGGGCCGCCTCATGGGCATCCAGTTCGACGTCCTCTTCACTGACGGCCTCTACACCCGCATCAGCCGCAATGCCATCGAGACAGCCAACGCCCTCAAGAAGGGCCTCGCCGCAAAGGGCTACCGCTTCTTTATGGACTCCCCCACCAACCAGCTCTTCGTCGTGCTGGAAAACACCCAGCTGGCCGCGCTGGAAGGCAAGGCAAAGTTCGGCTTCTGGGAGAAGTTCGACGACAGCCACACCGTTGTCCGCATCGCCACCAGCTGGGCCACTAAGATGGAAGAGATCGAGCAGCTCATCGCTCTGATGTAACTGCCAAAACTTTTCCCTCCGTTTTATGCGAAACGCCGGTTGCTTTTGGGGCGTCAGTATGCTATCTTTGAAAAAGAAACATGTGTGGAAGGAAGGTTTTCTCTATGGGCTTTTTTGACAGGCTCTTCGGCGGCAGGGCAAAGACTGCGGAAGAGACGCGGTTCCCCGGTGAAAAGATGGTCGTCAAAGCCCCCATGGACGGCATCGTTCTCCCGCTGGAACAGCTCCCGGACGAGACGTTCGCCGCAGCCATCCTCGGCCCGGGCTGCGGCATCGAGCCCACCGGCAGCACGGTCTACGCCCCTTCGACGGGAAGGTCACTTCCATCGTCTCCACCCTCCACGCTGTGGGGCATGGACCAAGCACCGAGGGCATCGAGCTGCTCATCCACATCGGGATAGACACCATGGCCATGCGAAGGGTCAGGGCTTTACCCCGTTCTGGTCAAGGAAAACCAGAAGGTCACCGCCGGCACGCCGCTGCTGAACGTGGACCTCGACGCCATCCGCGCCGCCGGGCTCTCCACCGAGAGCGCCGTCATCGTGACCAACGCCGATGACCTGCCAAAGCTCCATATCACTGCGGGCGGCATCGTCTCCACCGGCACGCCGCTGTTCAAATTCGAGTAAGATACAAAAAAGACATCTGCCGCCGGCAGATGTCTTTTTTGTTATGCTCATGCTTTTTCGGGCTTATACTGCAGGACCCGCTCGGAGACGAGGCCGTTGAAGAACTGGATGAAGGGTCCGAGGCAGAACGCGCAGATGAGGGTACCCAGACCCACAAGACCGCCCAGGAGCCAGCAGAGCAGGGCGCAGAAGGCGTCGGTGAAGACGCGGCAGCCGAAGTACTGGAAGTGCGTGTAGTCCCGCAGCCCCAGCGAGAGGTAATCGTAGGGCGCAATGCCGAGGTCAGCCGTCTGGTAGAGAGGACGCGCCCAGCGCCGTCACAAGGACGGCCAGCACCACCCACACCAGCTGTTCCGGCAGGGACGCTGCCGGGCCGAAGACCGCGGCAATGGGCTCGTAGAAGAAGGTTATGATGAACCCCATGCCGATGCCGTTGACGAAGGTGCCAAGGCCGATGTACTTGCGCCCGAACCAGAATTCCAGCGCAAAGAAGAGGATGTTGGTGGCGACGTTCTGCACGCCCAGCGAGATGCCCAGCAGCTCGGCAAGGCGCATATTCAGCGCGCTGATGGAGTCGTTGCCGAGATGGGATTGCTTGAAGAGGGCGATGCCCAGACCAATAATGACAATGCCCACCACCATGCCCACGATGCGGCGGGTGGTCGGCTTTTGGGTGGTCGAAGTGCTCATGAAACGGCCTCCTGATCTATTTTTCTCTATTATAACGCTGCAGGAGGGTCGGCGCAATCAATATTGCACAATGATCTGTTTCATTGTGGAAAACTCATCGTCTCAGGTCTTCTTCCAGCCGGGCCTTGTCCAGCCCCTCGCCGATGACGATGAGCACCTGCTGTCCCTGCGGGATGGGGGCCGCCGTCAGACCGGCGGCGGCAGCATTCAGCTCGTACCACCGGCCATCCTCCTCCACGAAGCCCTTCACCCGGAGGACATTTCCGCAGGCGGGGTCGGTGAAGAGGGACGGGATGTTCTTTTCCAGCTGAGCGCGGGGCAGGCCCAGCTCGAGGAAGTAGGCCGAGGTGAAAAGCATCATGCGCGTCAAAGTGGAGCTTTTCGCAGCTGGCCTGCCGGAAGCCGCACCGGCGATGCGGGCCATATCGTCGGCCGTCAAATCGGCCCAGTCCTTCGCAATAATTTCCTCCGGGCCGAACTTCCGGGAGCACTTGCAGGCTTCCAGCGCCGGGCCAGATGGGCTTCTGCCCCCTGCTTCTGCGCGTCAGAGGCCAGCTGACAGCGGCTCAGGAGGACACTGCCCGCCCATGCGCTCTCGGAAGCGAGGATATATTCTGCCTGCGGGGAAAGTTCTTCCGGCAGAAGGGCATCCACGATGGCGATGACATTGCCCAGCCGATACCAGCGGTCCAGCGGCTCGTCCCGCAGCACGTCGAAGAACTCGTCCACGTCAAAGATGCCGCTGGGTTCCACCATGACCCGCTCAAAGCCCCGCATGGCCATGGAGATGAGCTTTGTCCGCATCCGGCGCTGGTGGGTGTCGCAGTCGCATCCGCCGCTGATGGTCTCCAGCTCGCACGCCCGCCCAGCAGGTCCTGCACCAACATGGCGTCCACGTTCACCGCGCCGAAGTCGTTTTCGTGATCAGATCCACCTGTACCATTTTTTTCAAAGCACCTCCCGTGCCGTTTTTCGTTCCACCCCAGTATACCGCAGCGCCCGGCCAAACACCAGAGGTAAATTGGCCGGGTTTTGCGTTCCTCACCGTATAAAAAGAGCAGGATATTCCAGTTCTATATGGAATTTCCTGCTCTTTTAACAGTTCAAAGCGCTTCCGGCGGTTGCTGTCCTAGATAGCTCGGATGATCTCCGCTGCCTCCGGGGCAATGGGGTCGGGCACGGCGGCCGGCCGCGCCAGGAAGTAGCCCTGCAGCAGGTCGGCCCCAGGTCGATGACGGTGCGCATCTCGGCGGCGGTCTCCACGCCCTCGGCAATGATCTGCATGCTGCGCGGGTGGGCGTAGCGCACCACGTTGCGCAGGATCTGCTGCTTGTCGGGATCCGAATCAATGCCGCGGATGATGCTGATATCCACCTTGATGAACCGGGGCGAAAGCTCCAGCAGGCTGTTCTCGTTGGCAAAGCCGCTGCCGTAATCGTCCAGCGCGAACATGCCGGAGAAGCCCGGCGCATGGCGCTTGGTCTCCAGCGCCTGCCGGTTCATCTCCTCTTCCTCGGTGATCTCAATGACCATCTGGCGGCGCAGCTCGTGCCAGCGCTGGTCCATATACTCGCTGTCCTCTCTGGGCAGGCAGACGCTTGCAATGGAGTTGATGAAGATCAGGGCCTGCCGGTCCACGAGATTTTTGCTGCGCAGGTTGTCAAAGCCTTCCAGCGCCTTGCGGAAGGTCAGCCGCTCGATCTCGCACAGTGCGCCCTGCTCCCGCGCCAGCTTCATGATGGTGGCCGGAGAACGCAGGGTGGGCAGGTCCGACCGCATCAGTGCTTCGTAGGCGTGCACCCTGCCGGTCTGTGCCGAGAAGATGGGCTGGAAGTAGTAGTACATCCGCTCTTCGCTGATGAGCTGGTGGAACTCCCGCCGGGTGCGGGCGATGTAGGCCTCCTGATTGTACACGCCGATGTCAAAGTCCTTCATCTGCCCCTTGGTGGAGTGCTTGACCTGATACATGGCAAAGTCTGCATATTTTTCAGGGTCTCGATGTCCCGGCCATCCTCCGGGTACCAGGCCACGCCGCCGGAAATACTGATGTGCAGGTCGCTGCCGCTGGGCAGTACCACCACGGCCTGCTGCATGGCGCGGGTCAGTGCTTCCAGCTTTTCGCGCAGCTGCTCCCGGCCGGGATAGCCGTAGAACAGCAGCAGGAACTCGTCGCCGGACAGGCGGGCGCACACGGTGCCCGGCGGGCTGTGCTCCGCAATGCAGCGGCCGGTGTTCTGGATGTAGTGGTCGCCCCAGTCGTGGCCGTAGGTGTCGTTGATGTGCTTGAGGTCGTCCAGGTCCATCATCAGCAAGGCTGCCACGCCCAGCCGCTCCGGATTCTGGAACAGTTCATGACTCACGCGGTGGAATGCCTGCCGGTTGTACAGGCCGGTGAGGACGTCGTAGTCGCGCTCCCGCTCGATGCGCAGGCGCTCCTGGCAGCGGCGGTCACATCCTCGGCCAGACCCACCTGCACCCGGTCCTCGGTGGTGACCCGCAGCATGATATAGCGGGTGCGGCCGCCCCTGCACCACGGTCAGCACCTTGTCCCCCCTCCGCGTTGACGACGGTGCAGGGGCGGGCCAGCTGGATGTGCTCCAGCAGTTCTCCAAAGGTGCGCACGGTCAGGCTGCTGCCGTCCACCTCCAGGGCACCCAGCAGGGCAAAAGAAGTTTTGGTCACATACACACTGCCGGTGTCATACCGCAGCTCGTAGCCGCCCAGCTCCACACTGGCCATGTCCATGATGCGCAAAAACTTGGTGGAGTTGGTCACAAGGCTGCTGTTCAGCTGGGTGATGGCCTCCGCAAAAGCGGTCCAGCTCCCGGATGCCGGTGTGCGAAAACTTGGGGAAGGTCTGTTTGCCGTTGGCTGCCAGCACCTCGCAGTAGAGCTGCTCGGCGGGGCGGGCCAGACCGCGGGACACCAGCAGGCTGCTCACAGCCCCCAGCAGCAGGGTGAGGAGCACCGCAGCGGTGATGACCTGCTGCACGGTGCGGGCAAAAGCGGAACAGGATGCTGCTGCGCACCGTGCCCACCAGCAGCCACTTTTCGTTGGAGAAGGGCGCGTTGCGGCTGTACAGGTCAGGCTCTGGACCGCCGCATAGCCGGTCTCGTCGTTCAGCGTCAGCCAGCGTTCGCCGTCCGTCTGCCGGCAGGTGATCTTTTCCACGCCCGCGTCGATGACGTTGGCATCCAGTCCGTCGCCCGCCGTCAGCGTCAGGAACAGTTCCGGGTCCGACAGGCCCGACGTTGTGAACACCAGCAGATAGGTGCCCTGCCCGCCGTCCTGCAGCTCCTGATACGGCATCTTGGTTTCCAGATAGCTGGTCAGGATCTCCACACCGATGACGCCGTACACGGTGCCGTCCGGCAGGATGAGGGGCTGGGGAGTAGGCAATGGCCGTGCGCTCGTCACCGGTGAGCTTGTAGGTCTGGGTGAGCCAGCGGCCGTAGTCGGCGGCGTCCAGCTTTTCGTCATCCTCCCAGGCGGTCTGGAACACGGTGCGCACAAAGCCGCCGTTGGTCAGGCCGCGGCAATTCAGGGCGGTGCTCCAGCTTTTGTCGGTGGTGATGCCCAGCGCCTTGACCACCGCCGCGCTGGAACGCGCCAGCATCAGGTCGGTGTTGCGGTCCGAGGGGCGGGCGTCCGGGTCCAGGTCCCGCAGGTACACGCTGGGCATGGGGCTGCCCACTTCCTTTTCCGCAAGGTCGTGGGTGTTGATCACAAGGAAGATGCCGGTCACGGGGCGAGCGCGCAGTGCACTCACCAGATAGGGCGCGGCGGCTTCCATCAGGGGGTCAGCGGCCTCGCTGCTCTGGTCCATCGTGTCCAGCGAAATGGTGCCGTCCTGCAGCATCTGCTGGGTCAGGTTGTTGATGGTGGTGGAAATGTCGGTGAGCTCCTGTGCCTTGATCAGCATATCCTGCAGGTAGCTGGCGCGGTTGCGCACCTGCATGTTCACGATCTGCTTGGCGTTCTGGTTCAGCCGCCCGGACACATTGGTCAGGCCGATGCCGGTCGACAGCAGGATCACCTCCGCCATCAGCACCGCCATCATGGAAAAGAGGATGGTGCGGAAGATCGGCTTCTCGGGCCGGTGCGCTTTCCACGCACGGTACTTTTCGGCAGGCTTCATGGCACTTCCCCCTTTTCCTGTCGGTTTCCGGTCGTTACGCTCAGCCGGCGTACTTCTCCAGTGCAGTGCAGATGCCCCCATACCAGGCATCAAAGTATTCGTCGGTGAGGAACTCCGCTTCCCGCGTCGGCGGCGGGCTGGCCTGCGGCCACCCGCTCCTGCACCGTTGCACGGTCGGCAGAGGCAAGATCGCTCAGACTGTATTCCAGCACCTTGCGGGCCTTGTTGCCGCCCGCAAAGGCACTTGGCGTATAAAGGGTGTTGTTCTTTACGTTCTGGACTGCATTCGAGAGGATGCGCTCCATCTTCGGGCTCAGTTCCAGGCCGCTGGTCTTGATGGCCTCCATGTCGTTGGCAGCTGTGGTCACCGGCAGATAGCCGGAGTCCACCGAGAAGGAGATGTTGTTCTCCGGCTGGGTGAACCACTTGAGGAACTCCACCGAGGCATTGATCTCTTCCTCCGTACCGGCGGTGACCACCATACCGGCACCCTGCTGCACGGCCACATCCTCGCCGCCCGCAAACTTCGGGCTGGGCAGCACCGTCATGTCGATGTCGTAGCTCTCGGTGTCGTTCACCATGACCTGCGCGGGGAAGAAGGTGGCGCTGGAGTTGGAACCCACATAGGCCAGCACATTGCCCACCTTGATATCATCGCTGCGGAAGCGACCGATAGCGGCAAACCACCCCTTGACGAAGGGCACATAGTAGTTGTCCCACAGCTTGCGGGCTACGTCCTTGTCAAAGTTCAAGGTCATCTTTCCGTCCTGCACCTCGAACAGGGTGTCGCCCAGCTGCCGGGCCCCCACCAGCATGTAGTTGGCCATGGCGTCGCGGCCGAACAGAGCCTTGCCGTCGTCCGGCTACGGCGTCTGGGCGTCGGTCCAGTCATAATAGGCACCGGCAGTGGCCACCAGCCCTTCCACGGTGGAAAGGTCGTCGTAGGCGGCACCGGTGGCCCGGGCAAACTTCTCCCAGTCGGTCTCGTTCAGGAACATCAGCTCGGTGGATTTTGCCACCGGGAAGATCTTCATGCTGCCGTCGCCGTCAAAATCGCCTTCGTCCAGGTAGCCCTGCACATACTGGGCGCGCTCGTCCTCGGTAAGGTACTGGCTCAGGTCCACCAGCATGCCCATCTGGTCCAGCGCATAGGCGGTGTCAGCATAGGCCGAGAAGATGTTGGGCATGGCCGCAGCACCCACCTTGCCCTGGGCCGCATCCATCACGTTGGTCTCCAGGTCGCTCATGCTGCCCTGGCTGGCACTTTCCACCCGGATGCCCTTTTCGCGGCCGGTGGTCTCGTTGAACTGGTCCACCAGCTTGTTGAAGCTTTCCAGCTGGTCACCATTGTAATAGGTCCACACGGTGATATGGGTCACCACGGCGGTGCCGCCGGATTTTCCGGTGCTGTGCGCTGCGCCGCCGCAGGATGCACAGCCCAGTGCCAGTGCCGCAGCGCCCAGCAGACTGACGAATGCTCGAATGTGCTTTTTTCATCGTAACGCTCTCCTCGCTTTTCCCACAGCGGCACCCACTGCTGCTTATCCGTTTAACTATACCACGCTTTCCGGGGCGGTGTAAACCAAGCGTCCCAAAATCGTACCAAAATCGTCACATTCACAACAATCCCGCTCAAGTTTCGGGCATTATTTCCACTTTTTCCGGCAGCAAAAAGCCGCCGGGCAGGAAACCTTCTCCTGCCCGGCGGCCTTCTTCTTTTGGTGTTATTTCCTGCGGCTTACTTGCCCATGGCGTGCTTTGCGGCCAGCATGCCGAAGGTGTAGCAGCGGCAGGGACAGGCCGGTCTGGTGGAACGGATAGTCCGCGCCGCCGTAGAACACACCGCCCACGTTGCCCACGCAGTACAGGCCGTCGATGACGTTGCCGTCAGCGTCCAGAGCCTGGCCGTTGGCGTTGGTGTTCACGCCGCTGTCGATGGAGGACACGCGGATGTGCTTGCGCACGCCCCAGAAGGGAGCCTTCTCGATCTTGTGCATGTAGGCGCTCTTCTTGCCGAAGTCCGCATCGGTCCCCTGATCGCACAGCTCGTTGTAGCGGTCAATGGTCTTTTGCAGCTCATCGGCGGGCACGTCCAGCAGGGCGGCCAGCTCCTCGATGGTGTCGGCCTTATAGGTGTCGATCAGGTTGGTGAACACGCCCTGCGGGTTCTCCACGGCACCGGGGATGTACTTGGTCATCACCTGCTCCGGCACGGGGCTGTTGGCGTAGCTCATGTAGTCGCTGTCGTAGATCTGGCAGTACCAGCCCAGAGAGCCGTCCGGGTGGTTGGCATCCACGTTGGCACCGTTGTAGCGGGGCAGATACTTGGTGACGTTGCCCATGTAGACAAAGCCGGTGTCCTCGTTGCAGAAGCGCTTGCCCTCCATGTTGACGTACAGGAACGGCTCGTCGAACATGGGGCCGGAGTCGAAGTCGTGCATCATCTTGGTGTGGCCCAGGTTCTCCATCTTGGCGCCTGCGTCGATGGCCATGATGTGGCCGTCGCCGGTCTTCTGGTACTGCTTCTTGTCGTAGCCGTCCACGTCCGGGCACCAGCGCTTGACCATGGCCTCGTTGTTCATGTAGTCGCCGGTGGCCAGGATAACGCCCTTGGAGGCGTTGAACTGGATGTACTTGCCGCTCTCATCCTTGGCAATGACGCCGGTCACCTTGCCGTCGGCGTGCACCAGCTTGACGGCGGGGGTGTTGAAGAAGGTCTCCAGATTGGAGTTCTTGGCCTGCACATTCTCCAGCACGGTGGCCAGCACGTCGCCCACGTTCTTGGGCTTGGGGCCGATCCACGGTGCAAAGAAGTAGCAGTGCTCATCGCCGAAGTCGTAGGTGTCCATGCGGTCCTTCCACACACCGGTCAGGTCCTGGCTGGTGCACATGTAGGCAAAGATCTCCTTCTCGTCGTTGTGCAGCAGGCTGGAGGGATCCTTGTTGCTGTCCACAAGGCTGCCGTCGCCGTACTCGGTCTGGTCGGTCAGACCGGCGCGGTTCAGATACCACATCAGGGCCTCTTCGGAGTTCTCGACGTAGGCGTTCAGCAGGCTGGTGTCGGCGCGCCAGTCGCACAGGCCGTTGGTCATGTGCACCCACATCTTCTTGCCGGCCTCGGTGGACTTGGACTTGATGATGGCGGAGCCGCAGTTGCCCTGGCTCACCACGATGTTCTGCTTCTGCAGCAGGGCCACATGGCCGCCCAGCTCGGCTGCCCAGCCTGCTGCGGGCACACCGGCTGCACCGGCACCCACAACGACCACGTCAAAGTCCTTGGTCTCGTCCGGGTGATGTCGCCCAGCTCCACCACAGAGGACTCCACTTCCTCGGTGGTCAGGCCGTCGGGCACCACGGTCTCGGCCTTGCTGGCCTCGGTGGGGGCCACGGCCACGCCCTTGGCCTGGTTGATGCAGCTCTCGGCAGCCTTCTTGATGGCACCGGAGGTGATGGTGGCACCGGAATGGCCGTCCACCTCGCTGGACTGTGCCTCCAGGATCTTCCTCACCATCTCGTCGGCCATGTCGGCACCGTAGCCCTTGGTCTCGTTTGCCACGTCGATCTGCACGTCGGTGATGGCATCGGCGCTGAAGGTCATGGTCACGGTGACCGGGGTGGTGGTGTTGATGCCGGTGGCGGTGGCGCTGTAGGTACCGGCGGTGTAGGTACCGGCGGCGGCTGCGCTGGAAGCCACGCTGCCGGAAGCAGCCTTGTCGCCGCAGGCGGTCAGCAGACCGGCAGCAGCAGCGCCCAGGGTGCCCAGACCTGCAGTGTGCAGGAAGTTGCGGCGGGAGATCTTGTTGCTCATAATTCTTTGCTCCTTCTGGTTTTCTTCTCTTTTTTTCTTCCGTTGGCAAAGCCCCGTCTGCACAAAAGACGGGCTTTGTCAATTTCCAGTCAAAGTATAGAGTTTCGAGCAACGCGAAGGTCAACGGTCATTCTGACAAAAAAATCACAAGATTTTGGACAGTCTGCTCAGGTGTAGATCTTCGTCCGGGTCAGGTGGTAGTTGATGATGCTGCCGTCCGGCTGCTCCCGGCTGGCCAGGATGCTGCTGAAGGTGTCGCCCACCGCGCGGAAGCCCCGCCGCAGGATCTCGGCGTGCAGCACTTCCAGCGAGTCCCACCCGAAGGAGCCCCGGTAGTCCTTTTTCCACACGGTGGTCAGGTAGTCGCCGCCGCACACCAGCTCTACATGGTCGGTGCGGTGCAGACCCAGCTGCCGGGCGGCATCGGCCTCCACCAGCAGGCCGTAATCGTACTCGTTGCGCCCCACCCGAAACTGCTCCATCACCCGGCTGGGCAAGCGGCTGACCCAGTGCACCGCCGGCATGCACTCCAGCCACTCGGCCTTTTCGGCCTGCAGGGCAGGGTCATTGCGGGCTTCTTCCTCCTGCGAGAGCACCAGCCGCCACATTTCCGGGAAGTTCTGCACCCACACCCGCCCGGCGTCCTGCTCCAGCGTGTGGTAATACTCCCGCGTCTTTTGCAAAAAGCGGATGCTCATCCGGTTGAGCACCTGCCGGCGCTCCAGCTGCCGGATCTGCCGGTCGAGCATGGCATCCGTCACGGCGGTGGAAGGTTCGTCGAGAAAGTCCTTGCATTCCTCCAGCGTAAAGCCCGCCGCCCGCAGCTCCCGGCACAGGTTGAACCGCCGGGTGTCGGTGACCGTATAATAACGGTAGCCGGTCTCCCGGTTCACTTCGGGCTGAATAAGGCCCATCTTCTCGTAGTAGCGCAGCGTGTGGGTGGTAACACCCAGCAGCGCCGCCATTTCACTGATGGTATAACGCATGGCACCGTGCTCCTTTGGCCTGTAGTCACCTCCGCCGGGGGGCAAACCTTAGAGCCCCTCGAAGGTCTTTGCTTCTATTATACCGGATGCGCCGCCCGGCGCAAGGGCAAAAAAACACCCGCAGCAGGCCGGTCAGGCCCAATGCGGGTGCTGTTGTTTTTCAGGGATCAGCCCTCGTAGCCCAGGGTAGCGGCCATCACGGCCTTGATGGTGTGCATGCGGTTCTCGGCCTCGTCAAACACGATGCTCTGGGGGCCTTCAAACACTTCGTCGGTCACTTCCATGGCATCGCGGCCAAAGCGCTCGCCCATCTCCTTGCCCACGGTGGTCTTGTGGTCGTGGAAGGCGGGCAGGCAGTGCATGAACACAGCGTGGGGGCCGGCAATGTCCATCAGCTGCCGGTCGATCTGGTACGGTGCCAGGTCGTGGATGCGCTCGGCCCACATCTCCACCGGCTCGCCCATGGACACCCACACATCGGTGTACAGCACGTCGGCACCCTTGGCGGCCTTGGCGGGGTCCTCCTCAAAGGTGAGGGTGGCACCGGTCTCGGCAGCGATCTTCTGGCACTCGGCCACCAGCTCCGGGTCCGGCTGGTACTTCTTGGGTGCGCAGGCCGTGAAGTGCAGGCCCATCTTCGCGCAGCCCACCATCAGGCTGTTGCCCATGTTGTAGCGGGCGTCGCCGAAGTAGACGAAGCGGATGCCCTTCAGTTTGCCGAAATGCTCCCGGATGGTGAGGAAGTCCGCCAGGATCTGGGTGGGGTGGAACTCGTTGGTCAGGCCGTTGAACACCGGCACCCCGGCGTACTTGGCCAGCTCCTCCACGATCTGCTGGCCGTAGCCGCGGTACTCGATGCCGTCGAACATGCGGCCCAGCACCCGGGCGGTGTCGGCAATGGACTCCTTTTTGCCGATCTGGCTGCCCGACGGGTCCAGATAAGTCACCTGCATGCCCAGGTCGTGGGCGGCCACTTCAAAGCTGCAGCGGGTGCGGGTGGAGGTCTTTTCAAAGATCAGGGCAATGTTCTTGCCGTGGAGCTTGTCGTGGGCGATGCCGGCCTTCTTTTTGGCCTTGAGGTCTGCGGCCAGGTCGAGCAGCTGTTCGATCTCGGCGGGGGTATAGTCCAATAGTTTCAGGAAGCTGCGATTTTTCAGGCTCATTGTATATTGCCCTCTCTATGCAAATATTCATGAATATTTATGCGAACTATGAGCCTATTATAGTACGTTGCCCCGGCAAGGTCAAGAGGGAAAGGGCGTTACAGTTCCAGCTCGGCTTTGCGGCCGCTGGGGGTGTAGGGGGTCAGTTTCACGCCCGCCTTCTGGAACATGAACCGTGCCGCGATGCTGGAATCGCTGTCGTGGTACTTGTCGCCGTAATACACCACCTCGGCAATGCCGGACTGGATGATGGCCTTGGTGCACTCGTTGCAGGGGAAGAGGGTCACATACACCCGCGCGCCCTTGAGGTTGTTGTGGGCGCTGTTGAGGATGGCATTGAGCTCCGCGTGGCAGACGTACATATACTTGGTGTGCAGGGGTTCCCCCTCCCGCTCCCGGGGCATCTCGTCGTCGCTGCAGCCAATGGGCATGCCGTTGTAGCCCAGGGACAGGATTTTGTTTTCCGGGCTGACGATGCACGCGCCCACCTGACTGTTGGGGTCCTTGGAGCGCATGGCCGTGAGCAGCGCAATGCCCATGAAATATTCATCCCAGTTGATGTAATCGGTACGTTTCATACGATAGCGCTCCTTCTTGTTCTGAATGATATTCTTTCCCGCTTTTATTATAACGTATCGCTGTAGCGTTTACAAGAAAAGCAGACCCGCAATGTCAATTTGCACAAAACAGGGCCGTGAAGTTTGGCGGCGGATTCGCCCGAAATTTCAAACGGAATATTTAAAAATCGTTTGGAGTGTGGTATTATCTTTGTAAAATATGCCACAAAAGCGGAGAGAATGCTCCGTGCGGCGGAAATGAGGGAAAACCGATATGAAATACGCAAGCAACAACATCCGCAATATCCTGATTGCCGGTCATGCCGGCAGCGGCAAGACCACGCTCACCGAGGCGCTGGTCTATTTTTCGGGCGCTGCCGAGCGTATGGGCCGAGTCGAGGACGGCACCACGATTTCGGACTTTGACCCTGAGGAAGCAAAGCGCAAGGCCAGCCTGTCGGCATCCGTGGTGCCGGTGGAGTACGAGGGCATCAAGTACAACCTGATCGACGCCCCGGGCCTGTTCGACTTCGAGGCCGGTGAATACGAGGGCATCCGCGCCGCCGAAAGCGTGCTGGTGGTGGTGTCCGGCCGCAGCGGCGTCACCGTGGGTGCCGAAAAAGCCTTCCAGCTGGCCCGCAAGAACAACAAGGCCACCATGGTCTTTGTTTCCAAGTGCGACCTGGAGAACGCCAACTACTTCAAGATCCTGGAGGACATGAAGATCAAGTTCGGCTCCACCGTCTGCCCCTGCGTGGTGCCCGCCAAGCTGGACGACGGCACCCCCGTGTACATCAACCTGTTCAGCCAGAAAGCCTTCAAGTATGAAAGCGGCAAGCAGATCCAGGTGGACCTGCCCGACATCGGCCACCGTTTTCAGGGCCTGATCGAGGCCATGAGCGAAGCCATTGCCGAGACCGACGATGAGCTGATGGAAAAGTTCTTCGGCGGCGAAGCCTTCACCACCGAAGAGATCGTGGAAGGCATGCGCAAGGGCGTCAAGGACGGCCTGATCACCCCTGTGTTCTGCGGCAGTGCTGTGAACCAGCAGGCTCTGGACATGCTGCTGTTCAACATGCACAAGCTGCTGCCCAGCCCGGCACATGACGCCTTCATTCTGGCTGAGAACGCCAACGGCGAGCCCGTGGAGCTGCACTGCACCGAGGAGGAGCCCACCGCCGCTTATGTCTTCAAGACCGTGGCCGACCCGTTCGTGGGCAAACTGAGCTACCTGCGTGTGGTCAGCGGCAAAGGTGACCGCCGGTGAGCCGCTGGTCAACGCCCGCACCGGCGAGCCGGAAAAGATCGGCAAGCCCCTCACCGTCATCGGCAAAAAGCAGGTGGACGCCGACGGCATCGGTGCCGGTGACATCGGTGCAGTGGCCAACGCTGGTGAGCGCCAAGACCGGCGACACCCTGTGCGACGCCGACCGCGTGGTGAAGCTGCCGGCCCCGTGTTCCCGCAGCCCAGCCTGTTCATGGCCGTCACCGTGGCCAAGAAGGGCGATGAGGGCAAGATCAGCAGCGCGCTGGCCCGCCTGATGGAAGAGGACCCCACCCTGAGCTACCAGAATAACGCCGAGACCCACCAGCAGGTGATCGGCGGCCTGGGCGAGCAGCACCTGGACGTGGTCAAGGCCAAGCTGAAGAACAAGTTCGGCGTGGAGATCGGCCTGGAAGCTCCCCGCATCGCCTATCGTGAATCCATCCGCAAGGCCTGCCAGAAACAGGGCCGCCATAAAAAGCAGAGGGGCGGCCACGGCCAGTTCGGTGACGTTATCATCAACTTCGAGCCCTGCGACAGCGAGCAGGTGGTGTTTGAGGAGAAGGTCTTCGGCGGCAGCGTGCCCAAGAACTTCTTCCCCGCCGTGGAAAAGGGCGTGCGCCTTGCCGCCGAAAAGGGCGTGCTGGCAGGCTACCCCGTGGTGGGCCTGAAGGCCACCCTGCTGGACGGCAGCTATCACCCGGTGGACAGCTCCGAGATGGCCTTTATCATGGCCGCCAAACTGGCTTACAAGGCCGCCATGCCGGAGGCCGGGCCGGTCATTCTGGAGCCCATCCACACCCTGAAGGCCCATGTTCCCAACGACAACACCGGTGACATCATGGGCGATGTGACCAAGCGCCGCGGCCGCGTGCTGGGCATGGAGCCCGACGAGGACGGCCTGCAGACCATCATCGCCGAAGTGCCGCTGGCAGAGCTTGCAAACTTTACCACCTTCATCCGGCAGACCACCCAGGGCCGCGGCTGGTTCACCACCGAGTTTGCATCCTGCCCGAAATGCTGGTGCCCGCCGTGGTGGAGCAGGCCAAGAAGCTGGGCAACCTGGATGAGAGCGCCGACGACTGAGCCGCTTTCTGACCGTTCCTGAATAACGACATTCCCGCAAGCCCCGTTGACACCTTTCCCTCTGTCGGCGGGGCTTTTTGCTGCGGGTGCGGTTTGTGCCGTCCCTTGACAAGCGCCACAAAAATCCCGTCCGAAGCAGTTCAGACGGGATTTTTCGTGCACATTTTACGTTCTGGAAACGGAGATCAGCCCTTCATGGGCACAAAGCCCACCAGATCTTTGACGACCTCCCCGGCAATGATCAGCCCTGCCACCGAGGGCACAAAGGCGTTGGAGCCCGGCACTGCACGGCGCACAGTGCACTTGCGCTGGGTGCCCGGGGGCAGATGCAGTGGTTCTTGCAGCTGATGGAGTCGTCCTCGATGGGGGTCATGGCGGGCTCCTTGGGTAGACCACCTTCAGGTGCTTGATCTTGCGCTTGCGGCACTCGGTGCGCATCACCTTGGCCAGCGGGCAGACCGAGGTCTTGTAGATGTCGGTCACCTCAAAGCGGGTGGGATCCATCTTGTTGCCGGCGCCCATGGAGCAGATGATGGGCACCCCAGCTTCCTTTGCACTTCATCACCAGAGCCAGCTTGCCGGTGACGGTATCGATGGCGTCCACCACATAGTCGAACTGGGAGAAGTCGAAGCTGTCCTGGGTCTCCGGGCCGAAGAAGGTCTTGTAGGTAGTGACCTTGATGTCCGGGTCAATGTCGTGGACGCGCTCCTCGGCCACATCCACCTTATACTGGCCCACCGTCTTGCGGGTGGCCACGATCTGGCGGTTGAGGTTGGTGAGGCAGACCTTATCGTCGTCGATCAGGTCCAGTGCGCCCACGCCGCTGCGGGCCAATGCCTCCACCGTGTAGCCGCCCACACCGCCGATGCCGAACACGGCCACGCGGGAATTGTGCAGCTTTTCCATTGCCTCTGCGCCCGCAGCATCTGGGTGCGGGAATACTGATTTTGCATTGCGTTTTGTCTCCTTGTTACTTTTCCACTCTCGTAATGGTGCCGCCGCCCAGCACGGTGTCGCCCTGATACAGCACAACGGCCTGACCGGGCGTGGGGGCGCGCTGGGGCTGCTCAAACTCCAGCCGGAAGCCATTTTCCGCCGGGTAGACAGTGGCGGCCTGCTCGGTCTGGTGGTAGCGGGTGCGGGCCGTGACCCGCAGCGGTCCGGTCAGCTCCGGAATGGCGATCCAGTTCACCTCGTCCGCATACACGATGCGGTCGAACAAAGCACTCTCCGGGCCGACGGTGACCGTGTTGGCCTGCATGTCCTTGCCGCAGACGTACACCGGTGCCCCCAGTGCCAGCCCAAGGCCCTTGCGCTGGCCCAGCGTGTAGCGCACCGCGCCGTTGTGGGTGCCCACCACCCTGCCGCTCTCGTCCAGAAAATCACCTGCCGGGTAGTGTTTGCCGGTGAAGTCCTCCATAAAGCGGGCATAGTCGCCATCCGGCACAAAGCAGATGTCCTGGCTGTCGTGTTTGCGGGCATTGATGAAATGATGCTGCTCGGCGATAGCACGCACCTCGGTCTTGTGCAGGGCCCCCAGCGGCAGGCACACATGAGCCAATTGCTGCTGGGTGAGGTTGTACAGTACATAGCTCTGATCCTTGCCCTCATCCAGCCCCTTTTTGAGCAGCCAGCGGCCGGTGTCCGGGTCCTGTTCCACCCGGGCATAGTGGCCGGTGACCACATATTCCATGCCGTGGGCCTGCGCCCAGTTCAACAGATGATTGAACTTCATGTATTTATTACAATCAATGCAGGGGTTTGGGGTGCCGCCGGCCTCATACACCCGGACAAATTTTTCAATGATCTGTTCCCGGAAGTCGGCCGTGAAATCCAGCACTTCGTACGGGATATCCATGGCATACGCCACCTCTGCCGCGTCCTCGATGTCCTTTTCCGAACAGCAGGTGTGGAAACCGGACTGCCCCAGCATCTCGTTGTGGGTCAGGCGCATGGTGATGCCGGTGCAGTCATAGCCTGCCTGCTGCATGAGCCATGCTGCCACCGAGCTGTCCACGCCGCCGCTCATGGCAATGAGGGCGCGCGGGGGCCGGGGCGCAGAGTTCTGTGTGGTCATAGCTTCTCCTTTGGCGTGTTCAACACACTAAAATAGTAGTATAATAGTAACGCGGTAAAAACCAGTTGTCAAGACGCAGAATTTTCTCTTACAGCGTCCAGCAGGCGCTGCCGCTCGTTGAGCAGCTGCCCCCGGATGACCGCGTCCAGCAGGGCTTCCAGCGTCCTGCGCAGGCCGGGTCCTGCCGGGATGCCCGCCGCCATCAGGTCGCGGCCGTTCACGGCCAGCTGGCTGACCCGGCAGCACACGCCGTCGGCGTCCAGCTGTGCGGCCAATTCTGCCTGCGCGGCAAAATCAGCCGCCCGTTCCGGCTCCATAGCAGCGCCCAGCGCCGCCAGCCGCTGTACGGTGTGCAGGTCGTACCGGCCCAGCAGTTTCCGGATGCGGATGACCGTATCGGGGGCAGCGGGAGCTTGTCCGGGAGCGGTGGAAGCTTCCCTCACCAGCACCGCCGTCTGCTCGATGCAGGTGTTGGAGCAGCGCAGGCGTTTCAGGGCCTTGCGGGTGCCGTCCTCGCCAAGGCTCATCAGCAATGCGGCCCACCGCACGGGCAGGTCCTCTGTGCCCGCCGGGCAGGCATCCACCACCGGCTTTGCGGCCTGCAATGCCGGGGCGGAAAGCTCCGGAATAATAACTTTTAGTATTTTTTCATCGAGATATGCCGCCGGGGCGGGTGCTGCCAGCAATTTAGACAGCTCTTCCTCGATGCGCTCCACCGACACGCAGTCCAGATGGGCACACAGCTCCTGTGCCGCCTGCCCGGTGGCCGGGTCGATTGCAAAGCTGAACCGCGCCGCGAACCGGTAGAGTCGCAGGATGCGGAGGGCATCCTCTTCAAAGCGAGTGGCGGGGTCGCCCACGGCCCGCAGGATGCCCTGCTGCAGGTCCTGCTGCCCTCCAAAGGGGTCGATGAGCCCCTCGGCATCGTTGTAGGCCATGGCGTTGATGGTAAAGTCCCGCCGGGCCAGGTCCTGCCGCACATCCGGCACAAAGTGTACCTCGTCCGGGTGGCGGCCGTCGGTATAGGCCCCCTCGGTGCGGAAGGTAGTGGTTTCGTACAGCTGGCCGCCGTACTTGATGGTCACGGTGCCGTGCTGCAGCCCGGTGGGGATGCACTGCCCCTCCCGAACAATGCCAGCACCTGCTCCGGCCGGGCACTGGTGCAAAGGTCCCAGTCCTGCGGAGTGCGCCCCAGCAGACTGTCCCGCACGCAGCCGCCCACTGCGTAGGCCGCATATCCGGCCCCGTGCAGCCGGGCCAGCAGAGCCGCCGCACCGGCGTCCAATCGGATGTTTTGCATGGGTCACGCCTCCTCGTACTGCAGGGTGATCTGCATCCCCTGCGCCGCACACTGCCGCCGGGAAGATGCTCTGCGCCTGGGGCAGATCTGCTTCCGGGTCGGTGATCATGGGGGAATAGTGGGTCAGCCAGAGGCGATGCGCCCCGGCGCGGGCCGCCAACGCGGCGCTCTGCCCAAAGGTGCTGTGCCCCCACTGAGCTGCCTGGGCTTCCTGTTCCGGAAGCGCATAGGTCGCGTCGCAAATCAGCAGGTCAGCGCCCTGTGCGGCCTGCTCCAGCGCGGCGCAGGGGGCCGTATCGCCGGAAAATACCACGCTCAACCCCTTGCGCGGTGCGCCCAGCACCTCCGCCGGGGCCACGGTGCGGCCTTTCACGAGAACGCTCTGCCCTTTCTGCAGCAGCTTCCATTGCTGCACCGGCACCCCCAGCGCCCGGGCCCGGGCAGGGTCGAACCGGCCTGCCCGGGGCAGCTCCAACCGCTAACCCACGCTGGGCACCCGGTGCCGGGTGGCAAAGGGACGCAGCACAGCACCCGCCGGCCAGCCCTCCGACAGCGCATCCAGTGCCAGCGGCCCGTCTGCTTCCTGCAGGCGCACGGCATAGGGCAGCGGCCCGGTGAGGGCACGCACGGCGCTCCAGATGCCGGCAAGCCCTTTCGGCCCCACCAGCAGCAGCGGCCGGGTGCGGCCCTGGGCCCCCAGCGTCTGCAGCAGACCCGGCAGGCCGAAGATGTGGTCGCCGTGGTAATGGGTCAGGCAGACGGCGTCCATCTTCATCAGGTTGACTCCGGCCCGGCGGGCGGCAGTCTGGGTCCCCTCGCCGCAGTCGAACAGCAGGCCGTGGCCGCCGCAGGCTGCAAAGGCCGTACTGAGGGCGCGGTCCGGCAGCGGCATGGTGGCCGCCGTGCCCAGTAAGGTGATCGTCAGCATAAAAACTCCTTCAGCTCAGATGGTTCTCTTGTTATGATACCACAGCGGCCCCGCCTGCACAATCGTCTGCGGCCCTGCATAGGATGGGCAAATGCAAAAAAAGGAGGCGCAGACCATGCGATACCGGCCCGGAGCACACCGTTCCTTCCGCCCACGGCACCGGCACTGGCTGCGCGGGCTGCTGCTGGCCGTGCTGGTGCTGGCGGTGCTGTTTCTGTTGTACGGCTGCGCCGTGCAGCGGCTGATCTATTCTTCCCGCGGGACAATGATCTTTCTGCCGGAACGGCCGCTGCTCTGAACAGCAAAAGAGGGACGACTGCCGTCGTCCCTCTGGGGTGGGTCACATCAGTAATTGATCTTTTTCAGCTCAAAGTAGCTCTGCGGATGTGCACAGACCGGGCACTTGAGGGGTGCAGACTTGCCGATATAGGTGTAGCCGCAGTTCCGGCACTGCCATACCTGCTGCTCCTCGCGGGCAAAGACCTTGTTGTTTTTCAGGTTTTCGGCCAGCGCACGGTAGCGCTCCTCGTGCTCCTTTTCGATCTGGCCCACCATGGTGAACAGTGCAGCCAGCTGAGGGAAACCCTCCTCTTTGGCCTCTGCTGCCATGCGGGGGTACATATCGGTCCACTCTTCGTTCTCACCGCTTGCTGCCATGTCGAGACAAGTCAGGGTATCGGGGATGGAGCCGCCGCAGAGGGCCTTGAACCACAGCTTGGCGTGTTCCTTCTCGTTGCCGGCGGTCTCTTCGAAGATAGCGGCCAGCTGCTCGTAGCCTTCCTTCTTTGCAACGCTTGCAAAGTAGGTGTACTTGTTGCGGGCCATGCTCTCGCCTGCAAAAGCTTCCATCAGATTCTTCTCGGTCTTGGTTCCCTTGAGTTCCATAATCTGTTCTCCTTTTGTTCTTCGGTGTCTGTATCGGCAGCCCCACTGCGGGGCTTCAGGTCCTTGTCTCTGAACAGAGTATACCACAAACGGTGAAGAAAATCAAAAATCATTCCTATTTATTTTGAGAATTATTTTCAGTTATGCTGTTTCAGGGCGCACACGGCGATGCTCAGGGCGCTCCATGCCGCCTGATACATCAGCACATAGGTCACCGGCAGCTGCCAGATGCTGCGGGCGCTGGTGAGCAGCACCGCAATGGCCACCGAGAACAGCACCGACACCATCTGCACCGTGGTGGCCGTGGTCTCGGCGTTCTGGGCCTGATCTGCGGCCCGCAGACCGCCGGTCAGGCTGGCAAAGCCTTTCTGATGGTACATGCAGCAGGGCGCATCCTCGGCCGGGGCGGCCTCGAGGGCGGCGCACTGCTCCTGATCCAGCACTGTGACCATGCCCTCCGGCAGGCGGTACACCTCGGTGATATGCTTTGCGGTCAGGCTGGGGTCCTGACTGGTGACCAGCAGACGGATGTTCTCCTGCTGCAGGGCGGCAAGGCTGCGGGCGATGTTGCGACCGCCCACATAGCGGATCACGAACATGGCATGCACGTTGCCGGACACCGCCAGATACAGGATCTGCAGCTCCCCGTTTTTGGAGTGCTGGTTCTCGTAGTCCTCGTCCGGCAGGGCCACGCCCTCCTGCTCCAGGAAACGGCGGGTGCCGATCTGGATGTGGTTGTTGTCGCACCAGGCGGCAAAGCCCAGCCCGCGGTGGATCTCCAGATCCTTGACCGGGAACAGGATGTCGGTGCGGTCCTCAATGATCTGACGGAACAGCCCCTGCAGAGTACCGCCGCTCTGGTTGAGCACGCTGGCCGCGTACAGGATGGCGCGGTCGATGCGGCCGCCCTTGAAGATGCGGATATCCTCCAGCACCACGCTGTCGGCGGCAAACAGGTCCTCGGCATCTACCTGAAGGGTGTCGATGCCGCCCAGCTCCTGAATGGCCGCCCAGCCGGGCACCACGGCCCCCACGGCACCGGCGGCACGCTGCAGGCGCAGCGCGGCCATGCCGGCGATGAGGGTGGAGGACAGGGGTGCGCCCATGCACAGCACCGCCGTCAGGGCGGCAGCGGCCAGCTTCACGTCACGGCCTACCACCAGACACAGCAGGGCGCTGAGCAGGGCCACGCCCAGCAGGATGTACCCGTTCTTCTGTGCACGGCGTTCCCCGGCGCGCTCGTCCAGGCTCTGTGCCACAAAGCCTTCGTCCGCCGTCCGGGGGCGGCTCAGCAGCACCCAGGGGTCCTTCTGTTCCAGATCCCGTGCCAGTGCCCGGATCAGGTCCTTGTCCCGGGTGCGATACGCACCCTGCAGGTCGGTGGCTTCGCCCAGCACTTCATAGCCGCCGCGCACGGCAGACAGCATCACCCGGCTGCCCAGCAGCGCCAGGAACAGCCCCAGGGCTGCAACGCCGGTGAGGATGGACAGGCCCTCGGTGGTGCGGTAGGCGTTGGCTGTGAGCAGGGCCGTGACGGCCTGCAGCAGCGCCGCCACAGCGGCCAGTGCGGGCATCGTCTCTGCCGAGGGGCGGCCCCGCAGGCCGTTCAGGCCGTCGCGCAGGACCGGGAAGCTCACCACCAGGCTGGCGGCATACAGCAGCAGATTGGCGGCGTAGAAGGCCGCCGGGGCGGCATCCGGGTCCAGTGCGGCCAGCGGCGGCAGCAGCCGGTCGGCCACCAGGCCCACATGCAGCAGCACCACGGCCAGGATCCCGGCCAGTACACAGCGCAGGGTAAGCTCTGCACTCATGCGGCGCAGCTTCTCGCCCACGCTCTCGGGGGCTTCGTCCTCCGCCGGCAGGGCGTCCTCCGCCTCGGTTTTCAGCTCCGTCTCTCCGGCACGTTCCGCTTCGGCAGTGTCTGCGGCGGGCGCAGCCACCGGCGTTTCGGTCGGTTCCGCCTCCGGAGCGTCCAGCGGTTCCAGCGGCAGGCTCATGGTATCTTCGTCCGGTTTGGTTTCCGGCTCTGCCTCGGGGGCTTTCACCGGCGCGGCGGGAGATGTTTTCTCCAGGGCTGCCGGTTCTTCCGGGACTTCCGGCTTTTTCTCGTCATCGGCGTCGCCGAACATCCGGAACACCGATTTCTTTTCCGGCAGCGGCTTGTCGGCTGCAAACACCATGGTGGGCCGGGGCGGCTCCGGAGCCTTTTCCGGGGTCTCCGGCTCTTCCGGGTCATCCAGCGGCACATCCACGCTGCGGATGGGCTCCAGCGTTTCCTCCACCGGCTTCGGTTTTGCAGCCATGCCGTTCAGCATGTCCTTGAGCTGCTGCATCTCCTGCTGCTCCTGCTGTTCCTGCGGCAGCAGCACGTCCGGGGCGTTCTTGGGGTTCTGTGCAGCCTTCTTCCGGGGCTTTTCCGGCTGCGGAGCCTTGAGCGGCTCCGGCTTGTTCTCCGGGCAGGCTGCGGGGCCGGTTTGTCCGGCACGGCAGGTTTTTCCGGGGCAGCAGGCACTTCGGCTTTGGGCTGGGGAAATCCGTGCCCGGGTCTGCGGTGCGCAGGGTCAGGTCCAGATCCAGCGGTTCCTCCCCGTCGGGCTTTGCCAGGGCATCTGCACCCAGCAGCACCTCACCGGTAGGCAGTTCCAGGTCCGTTCCGGCCTGCGGAGCCTGCTTCGGTTTTGCATGGCCGAACAACCGCCCGAACAGCCCCTTGTGCTCTTCCGCCGCTTCTTCCTCCCGGCGCACCATCTCGGCCGGGATATCCGCCACGGTGGTGGTGAAGAAATCGCGGAATTTCTCATCGCTTGCGGCGGCACTCTTGTGTTGATTTTTTTTCCTTAGGCATCCTTGTTCCTCCCGTTCTTCAGATTGGGGTTACGGATCACGCCTGTCACGCATTCTGTGCTGCGCGCTGCGACTGGATCTCGTACAGGATAATGCCGGCCGCCACCGAGACGTTGTAGCTGTCCACACCGGTGCCCTGTGCGGCCATGTCCAGCCGCACCACACCGTCGCACAACTTCTTGACCAGCTGCGACACGCCGCTGCCCTCGCTGCCCAGCACCAGCGCGATGGGACCGGTGAGGTTGTTCTTGCGCAGCGGCACACCGTCCATATCGGCGCAGTAGACGAACACGCCCTGCTCTTTCAGGCGGCGGATCGTCTCGCCGATGTTCGCTACCCGGGCCACGGGCAGGCGCTCGGCCGCGCCCGCGCTGGACTTGATGACCGTGGGGGTGACCGATGCGCCGCCGCGCTTTGGGATCACGATGCCATGCGCACCGCACAGCAGAGCACTGCGCATCACGGCACCCAGATTGTGGGGGTCTTCAATGCCATCGCTCAGCACCAGGAAAGGCGGCTCGCCCTTCTCTTTGGCCGCCGCCAGCAGGTCCTCCACGGTGGCATACGCGATCTCGCTGGCAAAGGCGGCCACACCCTGATGGCTCTCGGTGCCGGTCATCAGGCGCAACTTGTTGGGGTTCACCCGTTTGACGGCTGCCCCGGCCTCCTTGGCCAGTGCGGTATAGTAGGCCGCCACGGCGGGGGCCATGCTCTCCGAAATGAGCACCGTATCCACGCCGGAGCCGCTCTTCAACAGCTCTGTGACCGGGTTCTTGCCGTAGACGAGGCTCTCGTTCCGGGTCTGCTCTTCCGGTGCACGGCGCGGGCGGCGGGGCTGATTTTTCTCTTCCATTCTATGTTCTCCTTCCGTTTCTATCGGAACGATGCAGCGCATGTTCCCCAGGGCGCGCCGCACCGCTTGCGCAGGCAGCCAGCCCGACGATTTTATCCGATGATAATCCAAGGTAAAGTATAGCATAAGCTGACCGGGTTTGCCAGCAAATTGCCGCTTTTTGTCGGCTCGACCGGATTTTTCGCAGCTTGCCAGCGCCCCGGCCCGGTTTTGCAGAATTGTCCCTTGCTGCTGCGCCTTCTGCCCCTGCCGGGACCTGCCGTTTTGCCGGTCCGAAAAGTTTTCCACAAAAGAGGGCTATACATTCCGTAGAAGGACCCGATTTTTTTTTCCACAAGTTGAAAACTCTGTGGAGAACGTGCAAAAGTCCAGCTTTAAAGCCTGTTTTGCCTGTGGAATTTAACATTCTCCACTGAGTTTTCCACAATCTGGTTCGACATTCCCCCGCAGGGTGCGTACATTTTGTAATTTTCAAGTCGGAAATATGACAATTTTTTGATGCGGAACCATGCACCTTTTGCAATTTTCTCCAATATCAAAATGACGAATGTGGATTTGTGTTGAAAATTCCACGGTTTCTCCCATCCCGGGGACATTCTGCAAAAGTGGTGCAGGACCTTCAAAATTGTTGCAGATTCCCGCATTTCGGACCTTTTCCGCCCGCAAATGCCGCATTCCGCCCGGCGTTTGAAGAGAAAAACCGCCTGTTTGGATTGATTTTAAGCAGGGTTTGGGGTATACTAGTTTTGTAGGTTTGTTAAGCCGTGCACAATACGGCGCGGCATGACCGAAAACCCCGATAATTTTTGGAGGTAATAATAATGTTGGTAAATGCAACCGAAATGCTCATCAAAGCTCGTGACGGCCACTACGGTGTGCCTCAGTTCAACATCAACAACCTGGAGTGGACCAAGGCTGTTCTGACCGCCTGTGAGGAGATGAAGAGCCCTGTCATCCTGGGTGTCTCCGAGGGTGCCGGCAAGTACATGACCGGCTTCAAGACCGTCGCTGCTATGGTCGATGCAATGGTCGATTCCATGGGCATCACCGTCCCCGTTGCTCTGCACCTGGACCACGGCACCTACGAGGGCTGCAAGGCCTGCATCGAGGCCGGCTTCTCTTCCATCATGTTCGACGGCAGCCACTACTCCATCGAGGAGAACGTTGACAAGACCAAGGAGCTGGTCGCTCTGGCACACTCCAAGGGCCTGAGCATCGAGGCTGAGGTCGGTTCCATCGGCGGTGTCGAGGACGGCGTCGTGGGTGCCGGCGAGATCGCTGACCCCGAAGAGTGCGCAAAGATCACCGCTCTGGGCGTTGACTTCCTGGCTGCCGGCATCGGCAACATCCACGGCGTCTACCCCGCAAACTGGAAGGGTCTGGACTTCGAGGCTCTGGACCGCATCCACAAGGCCACCAATAACATTCCTCTGGTCCTGCACGGCGGCACCGGCATCCCCGACGAGATGATCGCAAAGGCCATCAGTCTGGGTGTCTCCAAGATCAACATCAACACCGAGTGCCAGCTGGTCTTTGCTGAAGTCGGCGGCTACCTATTTTCACAAGCCGTTTCCAGCTAACTATCTTGGGCACAAGTGAGCTTAACTTCTGTGTTCGGAATGGGAACAGGTGGGACCTCACCGTCATTGACACCGACCATCTGACTGAATCAGTATAACACATTGCTGCGCTGTTGTCCAGTATTTCTTAGAAGGACGTGCCTTCAAAACTGAATAATCACTGCTCGCATTTTTTCGTTGACTCTCAGAGTCTCAAGCGAATTGTGGTCAAGCCCTCGATCTATTAGTACACTCTTGCTGAATGGATCGCTCCACTTACACATCGTGCCTATCAACCTTGTAGTCTTCAAGGGATCTTACTTGTTTGAAACAATGGGATATCTTATCTTTGGGTCGGCTTCACGCTTAGATGCTTTCAGCGTTTATCCGATCCGTACATAGTTGCCCAGCTATGCTCTTGGCAGAACAACTGGTGCGCCAGAGGTACGTCCGCTCCGGTCCTCTCGTACTAGGAACAGCTCCCATCAAATATCCTGCGCCCACGACAGATAGGGACCGAACTGTCTCACGACGTTCTGAACCCAGCTCGCGTACCGCTTTAATTGGCGAACAGCCAAACCCTTGGGACCGAATACAGCCCCAGGATGCGATGAGCCGACATCGAGGTGCCAAACCTCCCCGTCGATGTGGACTCTTGGGGGAGATCAGCCTGTTATCCCCAGGGTAACTTTTATCCGTTGAGCGATGGCATTTCCACTCACATACCACCGGATCACTAACTCCAACTTTCGTTACTGCTCGACCCGTCAGTCTCGCAGTTAGGCTCGCTTCTGCGTTTGCACTCTTTTGCTTGATTTCCGTTCAAGCTGAGCGAACCTTTGAACGCCTCCGTTACTCTTTAGGAGGCGACCGCCCCAGTCAAACTGCCCACCTAACAATGTCCCCCGCCTTGATTCAAAGGCGCAGGTTAGAATTCCAATATCGCAAGGATGGTATCCCAACGGCCACTCCACAAGCGCCAAAGCGATCACTGTTCCCAGTGTCCCATCTATCCTGTGCATGCAACATCAAAACCCAATATTAGGCTACAGTAAAGCTCCATGGGGTCTTTCCGTCTTGTCGCGGGTAACCGGCATCTTCACCGGTACTACAATTTCGCCGGGCGGGCTGTTGAGACAGTGCCCAAATCATTACACCATTCGTGCACGTCAGAACTTACCTGACAAGGAATTTCGCTACCTTAGGACCGTTATAGTTACGGCCGCCGTTCACTGGGGCTTCGATTCAATGCTTGCACATCTCCTCTTAACCTTCCAGCACCGGGCAGGCGTCAGCTCGTATACGTCATCTTTCGATTTAGCACAAACCTGTGTTTTTGGTAAACAGTTGCTTGGGCCGATTCTCTGCGGCTGCATTGCTGCAGCACCCCTTCTCCCGAAGTTACGGGGTCAATTTGCCGAGTTCCTTAACAACCCTTCTCCCGTTGGCCTTAGAATCTTCTTCCTACCTACCTGTGTCGGTTTGCGGTACGGGCACCGCAGAAATACACACAGCTTTTCTCGCCATCTTCCATCCCGGACTTCGGTACTAACTTCCCTCGATCGCTACCGGAACCAACACCCGGCTCTGAGACTTCAAATGTGTCCCTGTGCTTAACTCTTTTGGTGGTGACGGAATCTCTACCGTCTGTGCATCGGCTACGCCGTTAGGCCTCACCTTAGCTCCCGACTAACCTGGAGCGGACGAACCTTCCTCCAGAAACCTGAGGCTTTCGGCCATGCAGATTCTCACTGCATTCGCGCTACTCATTCCGGCATTCTCACTTCTATACACTCCACAGCCGCTTGCGCTACTGTTTCACCGCGTATACAACGCTCCCCTACCCAATACATTGCTGTATTGCCTAAGCTTCGGTGTCAGGTTTAGCCCCGTTAAATTCTCCGCGCAGAGACGCTCGACCAGTGAGCTATTACGCACTCTTTGAATGAGTGGCTGCTTCTGAGCCAACATCCTGGTTGTCTGCGTATCTCCACATCGTTTTCCACTTAACCTGACTTTGGGACCTTAGCTGTAGATCTGGGCTGTTTCCCTTTTGACAATGACATTTATCTGACACTGTCTGACTCCCAACCATCAATATTCTGGCATTCTGAGTTTGATAAGCTTCGCTAACCTCTCGGCCGCTAGGCTATTCAGTGCTTTACCTCCAGATATCTAAGCTGAGGCTAGTCCTAAAACTATTTCGGGGAGAACCAGCTATCTCCGGGTTCGATTGGAATTTCTCCGCTACCCACAGCTCATCCGCCGCCTTTTCAACGGAGGTCGGTTCGGTCCTCCATGGAATTTTACTTCCACTTCAACCTGACCATGGGTAGGTCACCCGGTTTCGGGCCCATTGTATGCAACTTAACGCCCTTTTCAAACTCGCTTTCGCTTCGGCTCCAGTCCTTAAGTCCTTAACCTTGCTGCATACAATCGCTCGCCGGACCGTTCTACAAAAAGTACCATATCACACCTTGACGTGCTCTATGTGCTTGTAGGCACAGGGTTTCAGGTTCTATTTCACTCCCCTCCCGGGGTGCTTTTCACCTTTCCTTCACAGTACTATACGCTATCGGTCACTGGGTAGTATTTAGGGTTGGAGGGTGGTCCCCCCGTCTTCCGACCAGGTTTCACGTGTCTGGCCGTACTCTGGATTCTGCGCAGCCTCTCCGTTTTCACCTACGTGGTTCTCACACTCTCTGACCGGCCTTCCCATGCCGTTCGGTTAACAGATTGAGTCCTAAAAGCAGTCCGTACCCCGCAAGTCTTTCGACTCCCGGTTTGCCCTCTTCCGCGTTCGCTCGCCACTACTTACGGAATCTCGTTTGATGTCTCTTCCTCGCCCTACTTAGATGTTTCAGTTCAGGCGGTTCCCTCGATACACCTATTTTGAATTTCAGTGTAACGTACCTGAGTATGAACCCAGGTGAGTTTTACTATAATCTTTGTTTCGCAGTTATTATTCAGTTTTCAAGGTACGTCTTTGAGTGTCCTTTTCAGGGCCCTCAAAATCGAACAATATCTACTCAACTTGTATTATCACCTGTTCCAATGACTGACCATCTTCGATGCTCTGTCATTGCCTGACTCCTTAGAAAGGAGGTGATCCAGCCGCAGGTTCTCCTACGGCTACCTTGTTACGACTTCACCCCAATCACCAGTTTTACCTTCGGCGGCGTCCTCCTTGCGGTTAGACTACCGACTTCGGGTCCCCCCGGCTCTCATGGTGTGACGGGCGGTGTGTACAAGGCCCGGGAACGTATTCACCGTGGCATGCTGATCCACGATTACTAGCAATTCCGACTTCGTGCAGGCGAGTTGCAGCCTGCAGTCCGAACTGGGACGTTGTTTCTGAGTTTTGCTCCACCTCGCGGTCTTGCTTCTCTTTGTTTAACGCCATTGTAGTACGTGTGTAGCCCAAGTCATAAAGGGCATGATGATTTGACGTCATCCCCACCTTCCTCCGTTTTGTCAACGGCAGTCTGGCCAGAGTCCTCTTGCGTAGTAACTGACCATAAGGGTTGCGCTCGTTGCGGGACTTAACCCAACATCTCACGACACGAGCTGACGACAACCATGCACCACCTGTCTCCTTGCTCCGAAGAGAAATACTGTTTCCAGCATCGTCAAGGGATGTCAAGACTTGGTAAGGTTCTTCGCGTTGCGTCGAATTAAACCACATACTCCACTGCTTGTGCGGGCCCCCGTCAATTCCTTTGAGTTTCAACCTTGCGGTCGTACTCCCCAGGTGGATTACTTATTGTGTTAACTGCGGCACTGAGAGGGTCAATCTCCCAACACCTAGTAATCATCGTTTACGGTGTGGACTACCAGGGTATCTAATCCTGTTTGCTACCCACACTTTCGAGCCTCAGCGTCAGTTGGTGCCCAGTAGGCCGCCTTCGCCACTGGTGTTCCTCCCGATATCTACGCATTCCACCGCTACACCGGGAATTCCGCCTACCTCTGCACTACTCAAGAAAAACAGTTTTGAAAGCAGTTCATGGGTTGAGCCCATGGATTTCACTTCCAACTTGTCTTCCCGCCTGCGCTCCCTTTACACCCAGTAATTCCGGACAACGCTTGTGACCTACGTTTTACCGCGGCTGCTGGCACGTAGTTAGCCGTCACTTCCTTGTTGAGTACCGTCATTATCTTCCTCAACAACAGGAGTTTACAATCCGAAGACCTTCTTCCTCCACGCGGCGTCGCTGCATCAGGGTTTCCCCATTGTGCAATATTCCCCACTGCTGCCTCCCGTAGGAGTCTGGGCCGTGTCTCAGTCCCAATGTGGCCGTTCAACCTCTCAGTCCGGCTACCGATCGTCGCCTTGGTGGGCCGTTACCTCACCAACTAGCTAATCGGACGCGAGGCCATCTCAAAGCGGATTGCTCCTTTTCCCTCTGGTCGATGCCGACCTGTGGGCTTATGCGGTATTAGCAGTCGTTTCCAACTGTTGTCCCCCTCTTTGAGGCAGGTTCCTCACGCGTTACTCACCCGTTCGCCACTCGCTCGAGGAAGCAAGCTCCCTCTCTCTCGTTCGACTTGCATGTGTTAGGCGCGCCGCCAGCGTTCGTCCTGAGCCAGGATCAAACTCTTTATAAATGATATTTATCACTTTAAAGTGTTAAATCTTGTTCGCTCAGCACGCAATCGCTTGCGTCCTGTGTGAATTACTTTTGGAATTGTTTTTAGTGTTTTTCCAACACTTAAATAGGTTCCGTTACAAGTTTTTCGATATTGTTCAATTTTCAAGGTCCTGTAGCGCCTCAGCCTTTCGGCTGACGACCTGTTTATTGTACCACCGAAGTGGTTTTTTGTCAAGCCTTATTTTGAAACTTTTGAACTTTCTGAACTTGGATGCTTCAAAGTTTCTCGGTGCTGACCGGAACTTTTCAGCGTCTATTGGTTCTTTTCAAAGGCTTCGTGCTGAGGCTTCGGAAGTCATTCTTTTGCCTCAGCGCTTGGCGCTCACATATAATACCACATTCAAGGGGTTTGGCAAGCCTTTTTTCAAAGTTTTTTGCGTTTTTTTCGCATTTGTATACAGGAGCCAGTTTTTGGCTCCAAACTTCCGGGTTTTTCGGGCAGGTTTGCCCGGTTTCTTCTTTTATATAGTAATAAAGGGGCGCCGTGCAGAAGGATGCACAACAGCCCCTTTGGTTCAGTTCTTTTCTTCCCGCTTCATCTGCTGCAGGGTCAGCCAGACCGCCACTGCCAGCATCGGCAGCATGCCGATCAGGCCTATGGGCATGGGACCCAGCACATTGTAATAGGTATCTGCCGGGTTCGTCAGCACCTGCGGCAGTGCCGCAATGGCGTTGAACGCTCCATGCGCAACAGCAGGTACCCAGATGCATTCCGTTTTCTCGTAAAGGATATCCAGCAGAGTGTTGAGGGCAAAGCAGACCACGCACCATACCACCAGCCCCAGCAGGGTGCGCCCAGATAGTTGGTGCCATACTCGTAGCCCACCAGCAGCATCAGCGGCCAGTGCCAGACACCCCAGATCACGCCGCCCAGCAGGCGGCCGTTGAGCAGGCCGAGCTGCTCCTTCAGGTGGGGCATCATGTAACCGCGCCAACCCGCTTCCTCGCCCACAGCGGGGATCATATTGAAGACGGTGCCAGCGTGACCGCCAGCAGACCGTTCTGGATCAGGTAACTGGTCGTGGTCACTCCCAGCTCGGTTTTCAGGGCTTCCGGTGTCCACTGCCCGCCATAGGCCGTGGCCAGCCAGCTGCCGGAGGTGTCCAGCCGGGACGAAAACACTGCAAAGTAGAGCAGCGCCGCCAGCACGGTGAACACCGCCGGGCCGAACCATGCCGCCAGCAGATACCTGCCGTTGCCTTTCAGGCGGGGCCGCCAGCTGATGCCGGTGGGCTGATGCAGCCAGAACTTTTTGCACCAGCAGAACGGACACCAGCGGGCAGAACATGCTCACCGCCAGCAGCAGCTGGTAGGCCGCGGCGTTGCCGTCCCGGAGAAGCAGCAGACTGGCATAGACCTGCAGCAGCCACGCCATGCCAAAGGCGAGCAGAAAGTACAGGCCGAAGCCCTGTTTTTCTTTTGTCGTCATACGAACTTCACCGCCGTTCCATAAGCAATGACCTCTGCCGCGCCCTGCATGACGCTGGCGGAAGCGTAGCGCATGCCCACAATGGCATCTGCGCCAAGAACTTCGGCGTCCTTGACCATGCGTCCGGTGGCGATCTGCCGGGCCTCGGTGAGCATGTCAGCGTAGTCGGTCACTTCACCGCCCACCAGCGTGCGGAACCCTGCCATCAGATCGTGGCCCAGATTGCGGCTCTGCACCGTGCTGCCGCGCACCACACCCAGCGCTTCCAGCTTTTTGCCGGGCACCTCGTTAATAGTTACGATAAGCATCTTCTTCTCCCTTTTCAATCTCTTCAATGCGGTCGATGAGAACTTTCAATGTGCCCACGATGCACCCCGCCGGGATGCCGAACATCACCACAAGCAACGGCAGCGGCGGGGCATCCTGCGGGTCGCTGTAAACTGCCCACGCCATCGTTGCGATCACAAAAGCCATCAGCGCCACAAAAAGGGCCGCTCCGATGCAGGCGCCACGGATGCGGCGGGTCTTTTGGTCGGTACGTTCAATGTTCACAAAGGTCACTCCCTGTTCTTCCCGTGCGGTCAGGCGCGCAAGCGTCTGCTCCACATCCAGTTGTTCCAGGCTGCCGGGCTCCTGCCGGGAGCACGTGCAGAAGCCGATGGCTTCGTCCAGATCCTTGCGGCGGGTGCTCAGCCGTTCCAGCTGCCGGCTCATACCCTCTGCCAGCGTGCTCTGCCCTTCCAGCATTTCCCGGATCTCGGCCAGCGGCACGTCCAGCTTGCGCAGCAGTTTGATGCGGCGCAGGCGTTCCACGTCCGTCTGGGAGTAGCTGCGGTAGCCGTTGCCCGGCTCGCGGCTGGGGGTAATAAGCCCCTCCTCCTCGTAAAAGCGGATGTTCTTTTTGGTCACGCCTACAGCGGCTTCCACTTCGTTGATCTTCATGGCTCCGGTGCCTCCTTACGTGCCTATGTTACACCTTCCAGAAAGGGGAAGGTCAAGCGTTTTTTGCAAAACGATTGCAAAAACTCCCCCTGTCTGCTTCGCAGACAGCCCCTGGGGCCTTTGGCAAAACATAAAACAGAGATGGGGCCTTTTGGATGCGAGACTGAGGGAGCTCTTTTTTATCTCAGAAATAGCATTTGATCTGGAACCGGTCGGCGCTATCCTTCTTTTTCCTCCACCACGATGTGCTCGTGATTGAAGTCAAAATGCACCGGGGTGCACAGGTCGGTGTTGCGGGTCAGTCGCAGCAGCTCCTGCACCCGCTTTTTCTCCTCCGGCACATAGAACAGGTAGCTCACGCCCTCCTTTTTTGGCGCGGCCGGTGCGGCCGATGCGGTGGGTGTAGTGTTCGTTGTCGCTGGGCACATCGTAATTGATGACAGCATCCACATCTGAGACGTCGATGCCGAGGGCCGCCACATCGGTGGCTACCAGAATGGCCAGCTTGCCGTCCCGGAAGTTCTGCATGATCTGGTTGCGCTCCTTCTGGGAGAGGTCGCCGTGGAGGCAGTCCACCGAGAAGCCCAGCCGTGCCAGCTGGTTCGCCAGGGTGGCGGTGTTGAACTTGGTGTCGCAGAACACCATCGCCCGCTTGTAGCCCTCGCCGATGATGATCTGGGCCAGGTCCGACAGCTTGTTGCGGCCGGAGGTCTCCAGCATGTACTGGGTGATCTTGGGCTGGCTCTCCTCTTTGGGCTGGACAGTGATCTCCTCGGCGTCCTTCTGATACATCCAGCCGATGTCCATCACCTCGCGGCTGATGGTGGCCGAGAACATCGAGAGGGCCTTGCGGGCCTTCATCAGGCCGATGATGTGCTTCACGTCCTTGTAGAAGCCCATATTCAGCATCTCGTCAGCCTCGTCGAGGACCACCTGCGTGACATGGTCGATGTCGATATTGTGGTGCTTGTAGTGGTCCATGAGGCGGCCCGGGGTCGCCACCACGATCTGACAGCCTTCGGCGAGGCGCTTGGCCTGCTTTTCCATATTCGCACCGCCGTAGACGCAGACCACTTCCACTTCCGGCATAAAATAGGTCAGCGCGGTGAGCTCTTCAGCGATCTGCTGGGCCAGCTCCCGGGTGGGAGCCAGAATAACGGCCTGGGGGTACTTGAGAGCCGGGTGGATGTGCTCGGCCACCGGGATGCCGAAAGCGCAGGTCTTGCCAGTGCCGGTAGGGGCCTTGGCGATGACGTCACGCCCGGCCAGCATGACGGGGATGGTCTTTTCCTGCACCTCGGTCATTTCCGCAAAGCCCATCCGCTCTACGGCCTTATGGATGGCCTCGCTGCACTGTAGTTCGCTGTAAAGCATGGATTCCTCTACTCCGTTCTTTTTTCTTTTCTCTTCCGCGCAATGCCCTCTGAGGGCCGCTTTTCGTTATGATATGCCCAGTATACCATGAAAATCGCATTCTGTCAGCAAAAAAGCGCCGCATCCCTGGGTCAAATACGGTGCGGCGCTTTGGTTCAGGTCCTATCAGGCAGTCTCTTCGACGCTCTTGGCAGCACGGCCAGACTCAAGCTTCTGCTTGAAGCGACCACTGGCCTTGAAGCCGGGGATAGAGGTAGACTCCAGACGGCTGGAGACCTTGGTCTTGGGATTGGTGTAAGCCTTCGGCTTGCGGGGCCGCATCTCAAAGCGGCCAAAGCCAGCGATGGTGACCTTTTCGTCGGCACGCAGGCAATCGGCGATCTGGTCAAACAGTGCATCCATCGTGGTCTCGACCTGAGCTTCGGTAAAGCCGGTCTTGCGGGCGACGGTTTCGATCATCTGGGAACGAGTCATGTATCAATATCCTCCTGGAACGTCCAAAAGTAACGTCTTTTGGCAAATTTTGCGTTGATGAGTATAACAAATGCAGCCCCTCAGATTGCGCACGAGGCACGGACCTTCGCATTTGCGCACAAAAATACAGCGCCCGCTGTTTTTTGCGCACGAAAAGTCGTTCTATGGGGAAACTACGCGGGTAATTTCACAGGCAACTCTGTGGGCAATTAATTTTTATGATACAGCGTTGCAATATCCACCAGCGGGATGTCCTCCAGGCTGTGATCACTGCGCAGGCAGTTGACCAGTGCGTTGGCGGTATCCACGGCGGTGATGCAGGGGATGCTGAGCTCCACGGCCTTGCGGCGCAGGCGCACCGAGTCGCGTTTGGGGTCGCGGCCCTTGGCGCTGGTGGAGAAGACATAGTCCACCAGACCGCTCTGCAGCAGGTCCACGATATTCGGCGCTTCACCGGACATATTGCGCACCTCGTTGCAGGGGACCATGTGCTTATTGAGCCATGCACAGGTACCGGAGGTTCCGTAGAGCTTATAGCCCATGCTCTTGAGCTTCCAGGCGATGTCTACGAACTCAGGCTTGTCGCTGTCCTTCACGGTGAAGATGCAGCAGGAAGCGGGGCCGGGGGTCTTGAAGGTGTAGCCCGCGCCGATAAGACCCTTGAGCAGGGCGTCGTGGAAGTTGGGAGCAATGCCCAGCACCTCGCCGGTGGACTTCATCTCAGGGCCAAACTGGGTATCGACACCGTGGAGTTTCTCGAAACTGAAGACAGGCACCTTGACGGCCACATAGGGCGCGTTGGGGTGCAGACCGGTACCGTAGCCCATATCGGTCAGTTTTTCACCGAGGCAGCAGCGGACAGCCAGATCGACCATCGGGACGCCGGTGACCTTGGAGATATACGGAACGGTACGGGAGGAACGGGGGTTGACCTCGATGACGTAGACTTTGCCGTTGGAGACCGCATACTGGACGTTGACCAGACCCGTGACGTGGAGCTCACGGGCAAAGCGGCCAGTGTAGTCCACCATGGTGTCGATCTCGGCCTGAGTCAGGTGCTGTGCCGGGTAGACACAGATGGAGTCGCCGGAGTGGACGCCCGTGCGCTCCACCTGCTCCATGATGCCCGGGATCAGGTAGTTTTCGCCGTCGCAGATGGCGTCCACTTCGCACTCGGTGCCCAGAATGTACTTATCCAGCAGGACCGGGTGGTCCATATCGACGTGCTCGGTGATGACGCCCATGTACTCGATGACGTCGGCCTTCGTGTAAGCCACGATCATGTTCTGACCGCCGAGGACGTAGGAAGGACGCATCAGGACAGGCAGGCCGATCTCATCGGCTGCGGCCAGAGCCTCTTCCAGATCGAAGACCGTGCGGCCGGGTGCACGGGGAATATTGCAACGCTCCAGCAGCTCGTCGAAGCGCTCACGGTCTTCGGCCTCGTCGATGGCATCCGCCGGGGTGCCGAGAATGGGCAGACCGATCTCGTCCATATGCTTGGCCAGCTTGATAGCCGTCTGGCCGCCGAACTGGACCACGCAGGCATCCGGCTTTTCGGTGGCGATGATGTTGTCCACGCTCTCCGGGTTCAGCGGATCAAAATACAGACGGTCGCCGGTATCAAAGTCGGTGGAGACAGTCTCGGGGTTATTGTTGACCAGGATGGCCTCGCAGCCGTGCTTTTTCAGCGTCCACACGCAGTGGACCGAGCAGTAGTCGAACTCGATGCCCTGACCGATGCGGATGGGGCCGGAACCAAAGACCAGCACCTTCTTCTTCTTGGGCTCGCCCTTCTCGGCGGCCTTGGCCTCCTTCTTGGCGATGAACTCGGCGGCTTCGTTGTCGCCGTCGTAGGTGGAGTAGAAGTAAGGGGTGTTGGCCGAGAACTCAGCGGCACAGGTGTCGACCATCTTAAAGCCGGCGCGGTAGTTCTCCACGGGGAGCTTGTCCACCTTGGCCAGACGCTTGATGGTCTTATCCTGGAAGCCGTACTTTTTGGCTTCCTTATACTGGGCCTCACTCAGGACGCCCTCGCACTTGGCCAGACCCTTTTCGAGGTCTGCCAGATGCTGCATCTTGTCGAGGAACCACCAGTCGATCTTGGTGATGCGGTAAATGGTCTCGTGGTCGATGCCGCGCTTGAGAGCCTCATACACGCAGAAGACGCGCTCGGCATCCTGCACATGCATATGGTCCACGATCTCGTCGTCGCCCAGCTCCTCGAAGGGCTTGTGGGTCAAAGTGTCCATGCCCAGCTCAATGGAAGAGACCGCTTTCATCATGGCAGCCTCAAAGCTGTTGCCGATGCTCATGACCTCGCCGGTGGCCATCATCTGGGTACCCAGGGACTTATCGGCGTAAACGAATTTATCAAAGGGCCACTTCGGGTACTTGACCACGATGTAGTCCAGGGTGGGCTCGAAGCAGGCGCAGGTCTTGCCGGTGACGGCGTTGGTGATCTCGTCCAGGGTATAGCCAATGGCCACCTTGGTGGCCACCTTGGCGATGGGATAGCCGGTGGCCTTGGAGGCCAGTGCGGAGGAGCGGGACACACGGGGGTTGACCTCGATGACGGCGTAATCAAAGCTCTCGGGATTCAGCGCAAACTGGCAGTTGCAGCCGCCCTCAATGCCCAGCTCGGTGATGATATCCAGCGCGGCGGTGCGCAGCATCTGATACTCGTGGTCGGTCAGGGTCTGGGAAGGAGCCACGACCACCGAGTCGCCGGTGTGGATGCCGACGGGGTCCAGGTTTTCCATGTTGCAGACGGTGATCACATTGCCCTTGCTGTCCCGCATCACCTCGTACTCGATCTCTTTCCAGCCGGAGATGCACTTTTCCACAAGGATCTGATGGATGGGGGAAAGGCGCAGGCCGTTGGTGCCGATCTCGATGAGCTTTTCGCGGGTCGCGCAGATGCCGCCGCCGGTGCCGCCCATGGTGAAGGCCGGGCGCACGATGACCGGGTAGCCGATGCGGTCGGCGCAGGCCAGCGCGTCCTGCAAAGTCTCCACGACCTCGGACGGGATGATGGGCTGGTGCAGCTTTTCCATCGTCTCCTTGAACAGCTCGCGGTCCTCGGCGCGGTCGATGGTCTCCGGCTTGCAGGCCAGCAGGCGGATGCCGGTGCGGTCCAGATAACCGGAACGAGCCAGCTCCATGGACAGGTTCAGGCCCATCTGGCCGCCCAGGTTGGGCAGCACGGAGTCCGGCTTTTCGATGTCCAGAATGCGCTCCACGACTTCCAGCGTCATGGGCTCGATGTAAACATGGTCGGCCACATCCGGGTCGGTCATGATGGTTGCGGGGTTGGAGTTGAGCAGAACGGTCTCAATGCCCTCTGCTTTCAGGGCGCGGCAGGCCTGGGTGCCGGAGTAGTCGAACTCCGCGGCCTGACCGATGATGATGGGGCCGGAGCCAATGACCAGCACTTTTTTTGATTCTGGGGTCCTTCGGCATTTCAGCGTGCCTCCTTTGCTGCTTTGACGTTCTTCAGGAAGCGGTCAAACAGGAACTCGGTATCCTTGGGGCCGCCGTTTGCTTCGGGGTGGAACTGCACCGTAAAGCAGTTCCACTTCTTGTACTTGATGCCCTCACAGGTGCCGTCGTTGGCGTTCACCTGTGCCACCTCGCCCATTTCGGCGGGCAGCTCGTCGCCCACCACAGCGTAACCGTGGTTCTGGCTGGTGATGAAGGTGCGGCCGGACTCAAAGTCGGTTACGGGCTGGTTGGCACCGCGGTGGCCGTATTTGAGCTTCATGGTCTTGGCACCGGCTGCCAGAGCACTCAGCTGGTGGCCCAGACAGATGCCGAAAGTGGGGATGTTCAGCGCAAAGATGTGCTTCAGGTTCTCGATGACCTCCACCGGCTCGGCGGGGTCGCCGGGGCCGTTGGACAGCATGATGCCGTCCGGGTTCTGGGCGGCCACTTCCTCTGCCGTGGCAAAGGCAGGCATGACCGTGACCTTGCAGCCGCGCTTGACCAGGCACCGCACGATGTTGCGCTTGCAGCCGTAGTGCATCAGCACGATGTGGGTCTCGCCTGCCGGGTTGAACACCTCGGGCTCTGCGCAGGTGACGTTCTTGACCGCGTCGGTGACGGCGTAGGCGCGGATCTCGGCCAGCAGGGCGTCGGTCTTTTTCCTTGTTGGCGGGGTCGGCGGGGTCGAAGGTGGTCAGGATGGCACCGTTCATGACGCCGCTCTCCCGGATGATGCGGGTGAGGTGGCGGGTGTCGATGCCCTCGATGCCGATGGTGTTGTTCTTTTTCAGGAAGCTGTCCAGCGTTTCCTCACAGCGCCAGTTGGAGGGCGTCTTGCAGGCTTCGCGCACGATGTAGCCCTTTGCCCAGATCTTGTCGGACTCCATGTCGTCCTTGTTCATGCCGTAGTTGCCGATGAGGGGTAGGTCTGGGTGATGATCTGGCCGTAGTAGCTGGGGTCAGTCAGGGTCTCCTCAAAGCCCACCATGCCGGTGGCGAACACCACCTCGCCCACGGTCACGCCCTCAGCGCCCACAGACTGCCCGGCAAACACCATGCCGTTTGCCAAAAGAAGATATGCGTTCATAGTTTTCCTCGTTTCAACCATTACAGGGTCTGCTTTGCTTCCTGCTTCATCTTGCGGCTGCCCAGGTGCACCAGCGGCAGCTTGCCCTCCTTGCAGATGGGGCACTCTTCCGGTGGCGTAGTTGGGCAGGTCCAGCTTGAGGGCGCTGGCCACGATGGGAATGGGCGACGGAGCCTCGGGCTTGGTGCGGTCCACCACGCAGGTAATGCCCACGCAGATGCCGCCGTTCTCCTCAATGACACGCTTGGTCTCCAGAGAGGAGATGCCGGTGGTGACCACGTCCTCGGCGATGAGGCACTTCTCACCCGGGTGGATGTCAAAGCGCTTCAGGGTCATCACATTGTCCACGCGCTCGGTAAAGATGGCGCGCTTGCCGGTCTGGCGGGCCAGCTCGTAAGCGTACACGATGCCGCCCATGGCCGGGCCGACGATCACATCCACGTCCATTTCCTTGACCTTATCTGCCACGGTCTTCATGACCTCGGCGCAGCGGTCGGGGTACTGCTGCAAATAAGCCATCTGGCAGTATGCGCTGGAATGGCGGCCGGAGGACAGCAGGAAGTGGCCTTCCAGGAACGCGTCACAGCTCTTCAGGATCTCAAGTGCTTCACTCATTGTACTTCTCCCTCTCTTTTTAAGTGGTGTATCTTCTCTTTGGGTGGTATTGTACCACGCTTTTACGATATTTGCAAATTTATGCACTATTTTTTATTTTATGTGCATAGCAGCAAGTCATAGGCGAATATTTGCAGGTTTTATTCTGCATGACGGGCACAGCCGCGGATCTCGTCCAGCGTCTTGACGCCGTTCTTGTCCATCCATGCGGCCATCTCGTCGGCGATGGTCTCCATGGCGCGGGGGGTTGGCGAAGTTTGCCGCACCCACCTGCACCGCCGCGGCACCTGCCATGATGAACTCCAGGGCGTCGCGGCCGGTGGCAACGCCGCCCAGGCCCACCACCGGGATGTTCACGGCACCCACGGCCTGCCACACCATGCGCAGGGCGATGGGGCGCACCGCCGGGCCGGACAGGCCCGCAAAGATGTTGTTGAAGACGGGCTGGCGCTTTTCCAGATCAATGGCGCAGGCCTGGAAGGTGTTGGTCAGGCTGATGGCGTCCGCACCGGCGGCCTCCACAGCCCTGCACATCTCCGGGATGTTCTCGGCCTGGGGGCTGAGCTTGACCATCAGGGGCTTTTTGCAGGCGTCGCGCACCATGCGCACCACCGCACCGGCAGCCTCGGCCTTGACGCCGTAGGCCATGCCGCCCACCTTGACGTTGGGGCAGGAGATGTTCAGCTCCACGATGTCCACGGCGCTGTCGCTCAGCAGCGCGGCACCCTCCACATACTCTTCCTCACTGTGGCCGCCCAGATTGGCGATGGCCACCGTGCCGTATTTCTGTTTCAGCTCCAGCATCTCGTTCAGTTCCACGTCGATGAAGTGCTGCACGCCGGGGTTCTGCAGGCCGATGCTGTTGATGAGGCCGGAGGGGGTCTCCCACAGGCGCTCGCCCTTGTTGCCGTACTGGCCGTGCAGGGTCAGGCCCTTGCCGGAGATGCCGCCGATCTTGGTAAAGTCGGCCAGTTCCTCGTACTCCACACCGTAGCCCACGGTGCCGGAAGCACCGATGATGGGGCTGTTCATGCTGAACCCCAGCAGGTTCGTTTTCAGGTCTGCCATCAGAAGAACACCTCCGTTGCATCAAACACGGGGCCGTTTTTGCACACGCTCTTGCCCTCGCCCTTGGTCTCGCAAGTGCAGCCCAGGCAGGCCCCGATGCCGCAGGCCATCTTTTTTCCAGGCTCACAAAGCAGGGGGTGTGTTTCTCGGCTCAGAGGCGGGCGGCATTGCGCATCATGACGGTGGGGCCGCACACCAGCACCACGTCGTAGTCCGCCGGGTCGTACAGCTGGGTGACAAAGCCGTGGAAGCCCACCGCGCCGGTGTCGGTGGACACCTTCACAAGGTTTGCGATCTCGCGGTACTCCTCCATGCAGTAGGGGGCATCCCGGAAGCCGAAGAACACATCCGGCTTCACGCCCGCCGCGGCCAGCTCGCGGGTGAGCTGGTACATGGGGGCGGTGCCGATGCCGCCGCCCACCACGGCGATCTTTTTTGTACTTGCTCACGATCTCCGGCACGTCAAAGCCGTTGCCCATGGGGCCGGTGAGCTGGAAGGTATCCTGCTGCTTGAGCTGTGCCAGCTTCTCGGTGCCCTCGCCCACCACCTGATACAGAAACTCGATGGTGCTACTGTCCGGGTTCCAGCGGTGCACGCTGATGGGCCGGGACAGGAAGGGGGCTTCGTCTGCGCCCCATGCACGCAGGGTAAAGAACTGTCCTGCGTGGGGGCGTGGTCGCGGTCGGGCCAGACCACGGTCAGCAGACGGATGTCCGGGGCAATGACCTCATTGCGCAGGACGGTGGCTTCACAGCAGGCTGGACGCATGGGCAATGGCCTCCTTCATGTTCACGCACTCGTTGTAAGCGGCTTCGTCAAAGGCAACGCCCGGTTGCTTCTTGTAGGCCAGCAGGATGCCGCGGCTGGAGTTGACCACGCCGCCGTTCCCCTTGGTGAGGTACTGGGCGATGTCCTCGGCCGTGCCGCCCTGCGCGCCGTAACCCGGGATGAGGAAAAAGCTGTCCCGATATTTGGCGCGGATCTCGGTCGCCTCTTCAATGTGTGTGCCGCCGATGACCAGACCAATGGAGGAGTAGCCATGCTCGCCCATGTAGTCCTTGCCCATAGCGCTCAGCTTGTCACCCACCAGGTCATAAACGTGACGGCCATCGGCCAGCTTCTCGTACTCAAAGTCCTTGGCACCGCCGTTGGAGGTGCGGCAGAGCACGAACATGCCCTTGCCCTGCTTCTCCGCGTAGGGCAGATAGGGGCTGATGGAGTCCAGGCCCATGTAGGGAGCCAGCGTCACAAAGTCGGCCTCGAAGTCGCCGGTGAAGTGGCCCATGGCATACATCTCGGCGGTCTTGGCAATGTCGCCGCGCTTGATATCCGCGATCACCGGCACACCGGCCTCGCGCACGGCCTTCAGGGTGTCGGCGTAGGCCTTCAGGCCCTCCAGACCCAGCGACTCATAGTAAGCGATCTGGACCTTGTAGCAGCCCGCAACGGCCTTGGTGGCGTCGATGAGCTTTTTGTTGAAGCGGACGATGTTCTCGCCCTTGGACAGGGTGCTGTCCACAAAATCCGCAGGCAGGTAGCTGAAATCGGTGTCCAGACCCACACACACCGGGCCCCGGGCCTCAACAGCTTCGTACAGTTTGTCCATGTTCGTCATTTGGGTGTCCTCCTGTATGTTCTCTCTTTATATGGATAACCCTCTCAGGCGCTTACGCGCCAGCTCCCCCGAGGGGGGGAGCTTCCAAAGAGGGCAGCTGTTCATCATCGTCCAAAGCTCTCCCTTTTCGGGAGAGCTGGCAACGCCGTCAGGCGTTGACTGAGAGGGTTTTTCTTTACTCTTCTGCCTGATAGGTGATCTTGCCGCCCTTGATGGTGGCGCACACCTTGCCGTAAAGCTCCACGCCGTCGAAGGGGGTGTTGTGGCTCTTGGAGTGGAGCTTGTCCTTGTCCACGGTGTAGGGGTATCCAGATCCACCAGCACAAAGTCCGCGTCGTAGCCCGGCTCCAGCTGGCCCTTGGCAAGGCCCAGAATTTCTGCCGGGCGGGTGCTCATCAGGTGCACCAGCACTTCCAGCGGCAGGCCTTCCTGCTTGCAGAGCTTGGTGTAGCAGACGCCAAAAGCGGTCTCGCTGCCCACCATACCGGCCATGCCTTTCAGCTTGTCCTCCTCGGAGTGGGGCGCGTGGTCGGTTGCAATGGCGTCCACCACACCGGCCCGGATGGCGTCCACCAGCGCCTGCACATCGTCGGCGGTGCGGATGGGCGGGTTCACACGGTAATCGCAGGTGTCATTAGTGAACCACAGGTGGTGCGGGGTCACTTCGCAGCTGACGGGTGCACCCCGCAGCTTTTTGCCATCTGGATGGCATCCAGCGCACCGCGGGTGGACACGTGGCACATGTGCAGGCTTGGTCTGGTAGTATTCGCTCAGCCAGCAGTTGCGGACGGTCTCCAGATCCTCGGCCAGACGGTAGTCCCAGGGGCTGATCTCCATATCCTCGGCGTGGCTCATCACGGTGATATCCTTCTGGGTGCAGATGGCGAAAGCCTTTGCCATGGTGGCATTGTCCTGCACGCCGTGGCCGTCCTCGGTGATGAACTTCACGCTGGCGGGCAGGGTCTTGAGGTGGTCGATGCTCACACCGTCAAAGTTTTCGGTGATGGAAACGGTCTGGTTCACGTCGCACAGACCCACTTCGGCGGCCTTCTGCTCCACCTGCATGGCCTGTGCCGCCGAGGAGCAGACGGGCTTGGTGTTGGGCATCAGGTTCACGAACGTGTAGCCGCCGGCGGCTGCGGCGCGGCTGCCGGTCTCGATGTCCTCCTTGTACTCAAAGCCCGGGGTGCGCCAGTGGCAGTGCAGGTCCACAAAGGCGGGCAGCACGGTCAGCCCACCCGGCATCCAATGACCGTTTCGTTCTCCCCGGCCAGCGCTTCCAGCTCCTGACCCACAGCAGCGATCCTGCCGTCCTTTACAAAGATCTCCAGCGGTCGTCCTTCGGTGTTCACAGCGTTTACAAGCAGCATGGCGGTCTCCTCTCCTGTCCGGCACGGTCTGCGGCCAAAAGCCGCAAACGGGCAAAAAAAAACTTTTCCCCGCAAAGGGAAAAGCTCACTTCACAAAAAAAGGAAACAACGAACCCACGGCAAAACCGGACGCGGACAGTTTTTTCAGTTTCCGGCGCATCACGTTGCACTCCATGGCATTGTCTCCTTTTTGGCATTTGCAATTTCTTCTTAATATTTTAGCATAGAAACGCGAAATGTGTCAATGCCTGCGGCTGGGTTTGTTTGTAAAAGGTTTGGCGCTTCTCTCTGCATTTTTTAGCTACTCTACCCAAAAGACGGTTTTTGTGCCCGGCGGGCGGGTTAGCGGCAACAATTCCCGTAGCATATCACTGTACATTCCACCCGGCTGTGCTATTATAATAGGAACGACGTGAACGCAGGAAAGAGAGGACTCCTCATGGGTTTGTTGGAAGATGCACGGAACATCCAGCGCAAGGACCCCGCCGCACGCAGCGTGCTGGAAGTCATTTTGCTGTATCCGGGCTTTCACATTCTGGTATACCACCGCATTGCGCACTGGCTATACCAGCACAAGCGGTTCTTTCTGGCCCGGTGGGTCAGCCAGCACGGACGCCGCCGCACCGGCATCGAGATCCACCCCGGCGCTACCATCGGCAGATGCCTGTTCATTGATCACGGCATGGGCATCGTGTTCGGCGAGACTTGCGAGATCGGGGACAACTGCACCATCTACCACGGTGTCACTCTGGGCGGCACCGGCAAGGACACCGGCAAGCGCCACCCCACTCTGGGCAACAACGTGCTCATCGGCGCGGGCA
>VOFB01002420.1_pt1 | contig 48303 bp, 56 predicted proteins | sample 5384141 | NCBI WGS metagenome assembly VOFB01 (sample SAMN12384721, study PRJNA508395) | human gut metagenome | isolation source: healthy gut A | host: Homo sapiens | reverse complement strand
TGCGCACGGCTTCGATGATTGCATCCGGTTCCATAGGCTGAACATCGCCGATTTCGTCTTCCGCATCGAATTCGTCGGTCACGTCACCCACCAAACGTTCGATCTGCTCGTCGGTAGAGGCAACCATGCGGTGGCCCATCGCGCCGGTCTTTTCCTGATAGCGTTCCACGGCGTTGGCGGTGTCGGCGAAGCTGGAATCGCACAGGGGCCGCGATGATGCGGTTCTCCCAATAGAAGTTTTCGGACGTGACGCGCGTGGTGGTGTCTTCCAAATACTTCGGCGTGGAGTTGACGTTCGGGAAGAACGGCACGAGCGTGTTGAACGGATTGGAACCATAGGCGATCCACTGGATCGCACGGCTCACCTGCGGGCGGTACGGGCGGATCTGCATCACCGCAAGCTGGCTCTGACGGTTGATGCCGATCGGGCGGAACATGTGGCGGGTGCGCTGGTCGCCAAGCTTTCCATACGGATCGTACGGAGTGCCCTGATAATGGGAACTCAGCACATACTTCACATCTTCGATGGTGATTTTGCGTTCCGGCTGGCGCGCCCACGGAATATCGTCGGAAACCGGCTTATGATCGGCATCCTGACCATCCCACTGCTCGTCGTACGGGTTAAGGAAACGCTGCATGTACCAAGCACGAGGAGTGTTGTACACGTGGTCGGAATCGGAGTGTGAGCCAAACGCGTCGCGCGGGCTGAACGGCGTAGTGCTCTCCACCGACAGGTCAAGATGGTTGCGTTCGATGAACTCGGCCAGATCAGCGGAGCACATGTGGTCCTCCTGCTCGCCAAACGCATCTTCAAGATCGAATTCGTCAATGCCCAGCTGGTTCGGCATGGTCACATACGCTTCGTCCGGCACACGCTTGGCGATCCAATGATGGCCGCCGACGGTTTCCAGCCACCAGATCTCGTCGACGTCGGAGAAAGCAACGCCGTTCATCTCATACGTGCCATACTCCTCAAGCAGCGCACCCAAACGTTCCACACCCTCGCGGGCGGTGGTGACGTACGGCAGCACGAGTAAGGAAATCCTCTTCGCCAATGCCACCGGCGACTTCCGGCTCATAGCCCTCTTCGCCTTCCTTGCCTTTGGCCGGCGTGAGTTCCACGAACGGATCGGCACCGAGCACACGCTCATTGGTGGTGAGCGTTTCGGTGGCGCTCATGGCAACGTTCGCTTCGTTCACGCCAGCTTCGCCCCAAATGCCTTCCTTCAGATCGGCATTCGGCACGGCCGTGTACTGCAGCGGATTGTCAGGAAGATCGATTTCAACATGCGAAAGCACGCTCTTGTACTTGCGCGGCTGATCTTCAGGCTTGACTACGATGAAGCGCTTCGGGCAAAACTCGCCATTTGCACTGTCTTCATTACGGGCGATGATGGTCGACCCGTCATAACTTGCGTCTTTGCCAACCAAAATCGTGGTGCACGCCATAATTATTCAGTAATCCTTTCGATTATTATTAATACGTTTTCGTCGGATATATTTCTGATTTCCGCATCTTTATATCGTTATATTGCCGCGGAAATCAGATTTCTGGTCTTACTTGAGATCCTCTTTCACAAATCAGGCTTTTCCAGTGAGGAAAATAGCGCCCTGATCAACGATTGTACCGGAAGTACGCAGCGCACGTTCCATTTCGTTGAGCCAGAATCCCTGATTGAGGCCGGCGAGCGGAGCCGTGGTACCCCACACATGCAGATAGTAGTCATGATCCTGATCTGGCGGATATGGACCGTTGTAACGCATCGTCACTGCGGGATCACTGCTGCGGCCCTGCAGCAACGGCGAGGCGGCGGACGTGCGTCCCTGAATCGTTTCAGGAATCATCGCGGAAACCGTGCGCGAGAAATCAGCCGGAATCGCGAGCGCGTGAGAATCGTTGAAATCGTACATCAGCGCATCCACGGGCAGGTTTGCGAGGGACCAATGATTCCACTGGAAACCGCATACCGGAATTGAATCCGGATCAACGAATTCCCAATGCAGGAACTGCACTGCAGGATCAAGCGCATCAATGTAGAAGGGAAGGAAACAATCGGCGTACCGTCGATGCAGTTCTCAGGCGGCGCCGCCTTGGCAAACGCGTCGGGAATGACGGTGAAATCTGCGGAAATCTTCATGCACCCAGTATCCCTCAAGCGTCTGACTCATACAAGGTTTCAATTGACGGCATGACGAAACATAACGAAACGACCCCTGCGGCGAGCCTGTGGGGCACGCGGGCAGGGGTCGGTCCGAAACAGGGCCTATCAGACCTCACATCGCTTGAAAACAAGGCGTTACAGGCGATAGGCACAGCTAATACAGCTCAGTTGGCCGGGTGGTAGAAGTCGCCGTTGAGGGCGGCTTCGGCACGGGCCTGAGCCTCTTCGAAGGTGACTTCGGCAAGGGAGGCACGCACGTCGTCAAGTGCCACCGGAGTCATGGACAGGGGAGTTCACGCCAAGACCGGCCAGCACCACGGCCAGATCCGGATCGGCGGCGGCCTCGCCGCACACGCCCACCGGCATGCCGTTGGCATTGCCCGCGTCGCAGATCATCTTGATGGCGCGCAGCACAGCCGGATGCCAGGCGGTCTGATAGTTGGCAACGGAACCGAGCGTACGGTCGGCGGCCAGCGTGTACTGGGTCAGATCGTTGGTGCCGATCGACACGAAGTCGGCCACGTCGGCCACCTTATCGGCCATAAGCGCGATCGACGGCACTTCAGCCATCGCACCCACGAACTTCAGACCGAAGCTCTTGCCAAGCTTTTTACGAAATAGTCAGCCTCATGCTGGTCGGCAACCATCGGGGCCATGACCCACAGGTTCGCGTCGGTAGCGGCATCGGCTGCGGCGAGCGCCTTGAGCTGGCCTTCGAGCACGTCCATGTGGGCGCGCAGGGTGCGCAGACCGCGCAGGCCGAGAGCCGGATTCGGCTCATCTTCCGGAGTGAGGAACGGCAGCGGCTTGTCAGCGCCGGCATCGAGCATACGAATCACGACCTTCTTGCCCGGGAACTGGCTCAACAGCTCGGTGTAAGCGCGGGTCTGCTCTTCGACGGTCGGCGGCTCGGAGTTGCCGATGAACAGGAATTCAGTACGGAACAGACCAACGCCTTCAGCGCCATATTCCAGCGCCTTAGCTGCATCGGCCGGCTTGCCCACGTTGGCGAGCAGCGGAATGAGGTGGCCGTCCTTGGTGGAACCCGGATTGCCTCGCAGTTCCTTGGCTGCGGCCGCACGGGACTTGGCGGCTTCGGCCGCGGCGATCTCCTCTTCGGTCGGGTCGACGACCAGTTCGCCCTTGGCCGCATTGACGACCACGGTGGTGCCGTCGGTCAGATTCTCGGCTTCGGCCGCGGAAACAACCGCCACGATGCCGCGGGCACGGGCCAGAATGGCGGTGTGCGAGGTCGGACCGCCCTGCGAGGTGACGATGGCGAGGGTCTTGCTCATGTCAAGCGCCGCGGTGTCGGCCGGGGAAAGATCCTCGGCAACGAGCACGAACGGGGTTTCGCTCTGCGGCAAGCCCGGAGCGGGAGCGCCCATAAGGTCGGCGATCACGCGCTGGCCGACATCATGCAGATCGGCGGCACGCTCGGCCTGATATCCACCGATGGCGCGGAACATGTCTTCCACCGCGGCGAAGCCTTCGAGCACCGCGCGTTCGGCGGTCTTGCCCTGCTGGATCAGCCCCTTGATGGATTCGGCCAGCGACGGATCGGAAGCGAACATGGCGATGGCCTGCAGAATCGGAGCGGCCTGCTTGGCGCCTTCGTCACCATTGGCGGCCTCTTCGGCGCGACGGTTCAGGTCGGCGTTCACCAGTGCGAGGGACTTTTCCACGCGGGCGATTTCGCTTTCGGCGGCAATGCCTTCCGCACGCGGGGCGTCCGACGGTTCCGGCAGCGGCTGCGCCATACGGATGACCGGGCCGACTGCAACGCCGCGACCAATGCCAACACCCTTGATGATCATGTGAACTCCTTTGACCTGTTTCCTTGTTTTGTCGTTTGCGTTTGTTGTTTGCTCGCGAAAGGAACGCGAACCGAACGTGTTCTTGTGATTTCCGCGCCTGCCTTGCGCGTTGAGTTACCGCAATGATTTCCACCGTCTTTGCCGGTAAATCATTTTCAGCCTGCCCACAGTATACACGCTTTAAACCGCAACACACAACCAGTAAACGTTTTCTGCGTTTCGTGGAAAAAGTGCTATAGTAATCACCAGCGGCGCACCGATGCATTTCGCTCGGCAAGCAGCACGACTTTCAAATAACACAACAGAAAACAATCAACAATAACGACTCAAAGGAGTGTCCATCATGGCAACCCGCACCACCGTCATCAACGATCCCGTCGGTATCCACGCTCGTCCGGCCGCACAGTTCTCCCAGGCCGTCACCGCTTCCGGCTGCACCGTCACCATCGCCAAGGAAGGCGGCAACCCGGTTCCGGCAGGCTCCATCCTGTCCATCATGGGCCTATGGGCATCAAGCAGGGCGATTCCGTGGTCATCGACGTGCAGGGCGCCGACGACGAAACCGTGGCAGACAACCTGCTGAACATCCTCGTCAACGCCGAGTGATCTTCCACTATTGCTGAAGATCACGAAATCTCGCAAGATATTCCATAATCTTCAGTTATGAAATCGCAATTCAATAGCAATGCAATATGCATGATTGCGATACTTGTTTCGGCCACCTGCCGCATGCGACGGGTGGCTGTTTTATTCTTGAATACGCGATTGAGACGCGGCAGCAATTCGAATGATTTTGGGAGGAGAGCATGGCACGCACAACCGACAACGCCTCGGCTTCGGCTACTTCGGCGAACAGTTCAATCACGAACGTCGCCGCGCTGGCCAATGTCTCCATCGCCACCGTCTCCCGCGTGCTTTCCGGAAAACGCACCAAAGACGACGACATCGCACGACGTGTGAGAGCCGCCGCGGCACACCTCAACTATTCGGTCAATTATGCGGCGAGCGCATTGCGCAGCACCGTCACCAACACCATCGGACTGGTGATTCCAACCGCCACCGACCCGTTCTGCGCGCAACTGCTTGACGAAATCGAACCCGTCATCGACGTGGGATTCGCAGCAACTGCTGCTCGGCATCGGCGGCGATCAGGCCACGCAGATCCAACGCATCGAATCGTTGGTGGACCGCCATGTTGACGGGCTGATCGTACTGCCCGCCTGGGGAGCCTACCTTTCCGAGGAACTTGAACATTACGCCTCCACATTGCCGATTGTGCAGGTGGGCGGCCGTCGATGCTCATCCCGCACATCCATGGTGAGCATCGACGAAAACGCCGCCATGGAAATCGTGATCAGGCATTTGGCCGAACGTGGCATCGCATCCGTGGCATACATGGCCGGCAAGGAAATCTCCTTCGAATCGGCGGAACTGTTCGCCATGTTCCACACGCAGGTGCGCGCGCACCACTTGAACACCGAAGCCGAATGGAACAAGTTCGGCGATCGTAGCGTGCAACGCGGTTTCGACTGCGCCATGCGACTGTTCTCCGAACCACTCGTACAGCCGGAGGCAGTGGTGTGCGCCGACGATGCGATCGCGTTCGGTGTGATGGTGGCGTTGCATTCGCTCGGGCTTCGCGTGCCTCAAGACGTGCTGGTGATCGGCTACAACGATTCGCCGATCGCACGCACCACCATGCCGCCGCTGACCAGCGTGCGCCCGCCGTTCAAACAAATCGTCTCCGAAGCGCTACGCCTACTCAACGACGCCCCCGGCAGCCCCGCGCACATCTCACTCGCGCCGCAACTCATCGTCCGCGAATCCACCAACTGCCAGCGCTAAATCGCTTTTTTGCAATCTTGCCGGCAGTTATCGCACGATAGCAAGCCAGAATCATACAGCCACCATTTCCCCACCCGCTGGAGGAATCCGCACGCAGGAAAACAGTATGTGCCAACGCCGCTAGCCCTAACCGGCAATGAGGGCGCAGAAGAGGGCTTCGAAGACCAGTACGGGATTGCCGTTGCCGGCCAAACGGCGACGTGCGACGGCGATATCTTCCAGTCGCCGCACCGCTCCCCGCGCGTAAGACGTACCGACAGATCGGTAATCGACGAACGATTCTCCAAATTAATCAAGCCAACCGAATCCTCGGCATTGTTCTGCAGCACGGCCACATCGCGGTAAATACTGGCGATCGAATTCAACGCACGGTCAAGCACGTCACGCGTAAGGCGCGTGGTCTGACGCTTCAGCTCGTCTTTTTTGACGATCGCATTGTATGCGCCACGTAGCTTCGGAGGAATACGATCCTTCGCACCAAGCCCATTGACCCTACGAAAATCAGCTTCCGCTTCCGCCGCCTTGACCTTCACTTCCGCTTCGGCCTGCGTTTTCGCACTGTCGATAAGATTGCCGGCAAGCAGTACCGCATCCGACGCGCGGCGCAATCCCAGCACGCCCACGATCAGCTCGTCGCGGTCAGACATGACCTGCTCGTTTTTCGCATACAGATTGGCGATGCCGATATGCCCTTCCGCAAGACGTGCGGCACGCGCCGCGATTTTCGGCTCAAATCCGCCATTTCGTTCCAAAAACGCAGCTACCGCCTGCGTGGAGGGCACGGCAAGATTAATGATGCGCGTACGTGAACGGATCGTCGGCAGCACATCCTGCGCACTCGGCGCGCACAAGAGCCAAATCGTGTGCTCGCTCGGCTCCTCAATCTCCTTGAGCAGCACGTTGGTAGTGCGTTCCAGCATACGATCGACATCTTCGATAATGATGATGCGCCACGGCGCAGTGCTCGGCATCTGCTCGGAAGTGGTGATGATGTCTCGCACCTCGTCGATACCGATGGTCACTTTGTTGGTGGCAAGCACGGTCACGTCGGGATGAGTGCCGGCAAGCACCTGCTGCGCTGCTTTGGTCGGCTCGTCGCCAAGACCATGATCGAGGCTCTCCAGCGCCGCCGCAAACGCGCGCGCCACATTGGAACGGCCCGATCCTGGAGGACCGCAAATTAGCCAGGATTGCGCAATGGCTTTCGGATCGCCACTTGCGATGGCTTTGAGTTGTTCGACAACCTGCTGCTGGCCGACGATCGAATCCCACACGCTCATCGGCTAACCCCCGTTTGAAGAGCTTCCGATTGGCTGATTTGCGCAAAATCAGACTGGATATGCAACCATACTTCTTCAATGGATTGGCTGGCATCAATCACGCGGAAACGTTGCGATTCCGCCTTTGCCAAGTCAAGGAACGCCTGTCGCGTACGATTTTGGAAATCGTCTCCCGCGGATTCCATACGATCTTCATCATGCTGCAGGCGCGCATGCGATTGCGCAGGGTCAAGATCCAGCAGATACGTACGATTCGGCAGCAGACCGCACGTCGCCCACATGCTCAAGTCGCGGATTTCATCAGCAGTCAATTCGCGACCGCCCGCCTGATATGCAAGGGAAGAATCAAGATACCGATCGGTAATTACCACGGCGCCTCGTTCCAGCGCAGGACGAATCACCTCGGCAACATGCTGGGCACGGTCAGCGGCGAACAGCAGCGCCTCCGCACGCGGAGCGATATCCGCATCGGAACCCTCAACCCCGCCAAGCAGCAGCTTGCGAACGGCCACGCCAAGCACGGTGCCGCCCGGTTCGCGCGTGACCACGCATTCGCGCCCCTGCGCCTCAACGTACGCGCGCAACCGTTCAACCTGCGTGGTTTTGCCGACGCCGTCTACACCTTCAAAGGAGATGAATATGCCTTGCATATTCATCACTCTACATTGCGGCGTTCGCAACGCTACCGCTGCTCACTGCTACGAACAGTCCACCGGACTGTTCATCACCGGGCGGGAACTACGGCGGGACGGGTGTAGCCTTCGTTGGCGGCAAGCCATTCCACATCGGCCTTCACCGTAGTCGCAGTGGAGCCGATCTCCTTGGCGATGCGGGTGTTGGCCCAACCCTTATCGGCCAACTCGCGCACCTTGGCACGGCGATCGGCACGAGCCTTATCGACGGAAGCCGCCTTGGAAGTCTTAGAAGCCTTGGCAGCACCAGCCTTCTTAGCCCCGCCCTTGCCGGCGGCAGCCTTACGTCCACGTCTTTTCGACGGGCCCTGCGCACGCTTCTCAGCCAGCAAACGGAACGCCTCGGCCGGTTCGATCGACTCAGGAGCATACTGCTTCGGCAACGTACGATTCGTCTCACCATCGGTGATATACGCGCCGTAGAAGCCTTCCTTGATGGTCACCTGCTTCTGCGTCTCCGGATCGACACCCAATTCACGCAGCGGCGGCTTGGCAGCGCCACGACCGCGCCCACGGCCATACTTCGGCTGGGCGAACAGTTCCTTCGCCTTATCCAAATCAACCGTGAAAATCTCATCTTCCGAAGCAAGCGAACGCGTATCCGACTTGCCATCGGCACCGGTCTTCGTCAAATACGGACCGTAACGACCATTATTGGCCTGCACGGTAACCGTCTGCACTTCACCGGTCTGCGCATCCACCTCTTCATACGAACCGATTTCACGCGGCAAGCTCAGCAGACGCAACGCATCATCCAACGTCAACGATTCCGGACTCATCGTCTTGAACAACGACGCCATCTTCGGGCGATCGGCAGCCTTCTTAGCGCTCTTGCCTTTCTTCGACTTGCCACCACCAGCCACGTCACCGTCAGCACCAGCATCCGAAGAAGGCATCACCAGCGCAACATACGGCCCGAAACGACCATTACGCACTTCAACGGTGCCTCCGGAAACCGGATCGACGCCAAGAGCGCGCGGACCGCCGGAATGGTTCTCGATCAAATCATGACCGACTTCCACCGTCAGCTCATCCGGAGCGAGCGTATCCGGCAGCGAGGCACGCTTCGGATTGCCCTCATCATCCAGATGGTTCATATCCTCCAAATACGGGCCATATCGACCGACGCGCACATGCAAACCGTCGCCGATCTCGATCGTATTGATCTCGCGAGCGTCGATTTCACCCAACTGCGCGACCTGCTGCTGCAAGCCGGCATGTGCCTCGTCTGCAGACTGCGCGGCACCCTCACCGGAACCGAAATAGAAGCGGGTCAGCCAATTCCTGCCGGTCTCCTGACCGCTCGCGATCTGGTCAAGACCGCTTTCCATATCGGCGGTGAACTGGTAGTCCACATACTTCGGAAACTTCGTCTCCAGCAACTTGACCACGGAGAAAGCCAGCCAGGACGGAATCAGCGCACGACCGCGCTCATACACGTACCCGCGATCGATAATCGTGGAAATAATGCTCGCATACGTGGACGGGCGGCCGATTTCCTTCTGTTCCAACGTTTTCACAAGCGACGCTTCAGTGTAACGCGCCGGAGGCTGAGTTTCGTGTCCGTCGGCACCAACCGCCACCGCAGCGAGCGCATCGCCCGGATTCATCGGCGGCAGCGACACATTGTCATCCGACTTCTTATCCGCTTTGCTGGATTTGCCGGATTGCGCGGCCTGTTCAACGCTTCCAGCAACATCACCCTTCTTCGATTCGGCGAACGCTCGGCGGCCCTCACCGGTCGCCTTCATAAAGCCGGGGAACTCGATAACGGTGCCGGAAGCCTGGAACATGGCTTCCCCATTCGATTCGGTCGACGCGGACAGTCGCACGGTCGCCGTGGAACCGGTTGCGTCTGCCATCTGGCAGGCAAGCGTGCGCTGCCAGATCAGCGTGTACAGTTTGAGCTGGTCGGCCGGCACTTTGCTTGCGATTTCCGCAGGGTCACGGAATTTCGCGCCCGCCGGCCTGATGCATTCGTGGGCTTCCTGCGCGCCTGCCGTCTTTGTGGCATATTGTTTCGGCGCGTCCGACAGATAGTTTTCGCCGAAATGCTTGACGACCGCTTCGCGTGCGGCTGCGATCGCCTCTTGCGACAGCGTCACCGAATCGGTACGCATGTAGGTGATATAGCCGTTTTCGTACAATCCTTGCGCCGCACGCATGGTCTGACGCGAGCTCATGCCGAGACGATTGCCGGCGGTCTGCTGCAAGGTGGACGTGGTAAACGGTGGAACCGGACGGCGACGGTACGGCTTGGTTTCCATCGACGCGACAGTAAACGTTGCAAATTCCAATGCCTGAGCAATCGCGGAAGCCTGCGCCTCGTCCAACTGCACGACCTGATCCTTCGCACCGGCCGCAGTCAGCTTGCCATCGGCGCCGAAATCCCTTGGAACCAGCCAAACGACGGCCACCCAACGACACCATACGAGAATCGAACGCAACATTATTGCCATCGGCATCCGGCGCCTCCAACGTTGCGGTGACATCCCAATACGGGGCACGCACGAACGCCATACGCTCGCGCTCGCGCTCCACGATCAAGCGCGTGGCGACGGACTGCACACCCGCGGAAAGACCCGGCCCAACCTTGCGCCACAGCACCGGAGAAAGCTCATAGCCGTACAGGCGGTCCAGAATACGGCGGGTTTCTGGGCGTCGACCATGTCGTCGTCAACGTCGCGAGTATTGTCAAGCGACGCTTTGATGGCTTCCTTCGTGATTTCGTGGAACACCATGCGCTTAACCGGCACTTTCGGCAGTGTCTGTACCAGATGCCAGGCGATGGCCTCTCCCTCGCGATCCTCATCGGTTGCGAGGTACAGGGTGTCGGCTTTTTTCAACGCGCTTTTCAGCTCGGACACGGTTTTCTTCTTGTTGCCGTCGACGATGTAATACGGCTTGAATCCGTCTTCCACGTCAACGCCGAACTTGCCGAATTTGGTTTTGTCGGCGGCCGGCACCTGGCTCGGCTGCGCAAGATCTCGAATATGGCCGACCGAGGCCATCACCGTATATTCGGGCCCAAATACCCACCGATTTTCTTGGCCTTGGTGGGAGACTCCACAATCACGAGCTTGCTGCCGGTAGCCATAGCCACTCCTTATTACTAGCGTTTGCAACGCAATAATACTCACTGACCGTATGCAGTTGGCAAACCGTCCGTGTGGCGCGAGCGACCGGTGCCGGAAATTTTCGGCGTGATCGTACGTTTTGCCGTCAGCGTTTCGGAGGGGCCGGAGGTGCGCCGACAAGCCCAAGTTTCGTCAATGGCGAGGCGGTCAGCTGACGCATGGTCAACACCAGCCCGAACACCAACGACGCAACGGAAGCCGTCAGAATCACCGTGGAAAGGTGCGCGCCGGAATTCGTCCATTCCGCACTCATCGCAAGTCCCGGCTGAATCTGCCAAATAATGTATGCGCCATACAGGGTGCCGAGCACGCCGAACGTCAACAGCACGCTGCCGACGATCTGCACGGAAGGCGACGACGCGCGAACCGGGCTCATCCATGCCGTTCGCAAACGTCGCGGCAAGCGTGATCATTGCCACTCCGCCGACGATCAGCAATGCCATGATCACGTCGGTCGGCCGGTGCCACTGTCCCGCGATCACCGACAATCCGACGAGTACCGCATACAGCCAGCCGATCACGGCAACGAGCGCACGGCATACGCGAGGCACGGCGCATAGTAGGATCACTCCTGCCGCGGCGGCGAGTATGACATGCCCGGAAGGCGCGGAATTATTGGGATTTGATTCCAGATTGATTAAGTACGGACGTGGCAGCAGCGGCTTCAGCAACTCTGCTGCGGCAAAGCAGATTCCGCCGAATACCGCCAGTTGAGCAATCAACAGCCATCGTTTTCTTACGATGAGTACAGCGAGGGCGATTATCGACATAATCGCGCTTGTTGCGATTACAACGGTGGAAATGGTGAAGACATGCACGACCGGTTCCAGCCATCCCGGCAGGGCCGCGTCGAATTTCGACCAGACCATGTCTTCATAGCGTTGGCCTTCCATCGTGCGCACGCCCAACCACCAGACGCCCACCGCGACGGCAAGCAGCAGCAGACCGAACACCACGCTGAGCATAATGCTCGACACGCGCGGATGACGGGTCAGCGGATCGGCTTTGGCAAGCGCCCGCTCACTTCACGTGGGGAAAGCAGCTGTTCGATCGGATCAGACGGCGGCTGCGGCACGGGAACGGGCGTGACCGGCTGTTCCAGCATATTCGCGGACTTGTGCGGGTCTCGGATGATTGGCTTGAATTCGTCGGTCATAATCATCGAGAATACGGCATTGGCTCTACGGTACGCGCGAATGGCAAGAAGATATAAGAAAACCTCCACGCACCCGGAAGAGGCCACTTACCCTTGCTGCATTCCTGCCCTGGGGGAGTTGGGTGACGTACCGCCACGCGGAGGCAAAGACCAGTGTACACCATGCCCGGACCGAACCGCGCCGCAAGCCGCACGAACCGCAGCACAACCCGCGACACAGACCTCACACGAACCACACAGACCATGCCATGATCCGTGGAGCAGTCAGCCCCACGATCAGCGACACAGGGAAATCAAACGTCAAAATGCCGCTTCCCCATGTGCGCCCCGCGTTAAGGAGGGCGGACGGGTATGCTTGATGAGGAATCGCACACGAATATTGTGTGTTTGTTTTAAGTTCGGAAGGTTGTTCTTATGACTGAAGCGGTGGAATATCCCGATCTGGTGGTCGTGGGCGCGGGCCTGTTCGGCCTGACCGTGGCCCAGCAGGCCGTGGAGAGGCTCGGCGTGCGCGTGGAGATCATCGACGTGCGCGACCACATCGGCGGTAACGCGTACAGCTACATGGACGAGGAGACCGGCGCGGAGATCCACAAGTACGGCGCGCACCTGTTCCACACGTCCAATCAGCGCGTGTGGGACTACGTGAACAGGTTCACCTCGTTCACCGACTACGTGCACCGCGTGTACGCCACCCACGACGGCGAGGTCTACCCCTGCCGATCAACCTGGGCACCATCAACCAGTTCTTCCGCGCCCACTACACGCCCGCCGAAGCCAAGGCCCTCGTGGCCGAGCAGGCCGGCGAGCTGGCCGGCAAGGATCCGCAGAACCTCAACGACAAGGGCATCTCGCTGATCGGCCGCCCCTGTACGAGGCGTTCATCAAGAACTACACGGGCAAGCAGTGGCAGACCGATCCGAAGGACCTGCCCGCGGGCATCATCAACCGCCTGCCGGTACGCTTCAACTACGACAACCGCTATTTCAAGGACACGTGGGAGGGCCTGCCGGCCGACGGCTACACCGCGTGGATGGAGCGCATGATCGACGATCCGCGCATCCATGTGACCCTGGAGACCGACTTCTTCGACGAGTCCCAGCCGTACAACAAGAAGGCTTTGGCCGCGGCCGGCGTGCCGGTGGTGTACACGGGTCCGGTCGACCGCTACTTCGACTACTCGCTGGGCGAGCTCAAGTGGCGCACGGTCGACTTCAAGGAGGTCCGCTACGACGAGGGCGACCATTTCGGCTGCCCGGTGATGAACTTCTCCGACGCGGACGTGCCGTACACGCGCGCGATCGAGTTCAAGAACTTCAATCCGGAACGCGCCGCCTCGCAGAATCCCGACAGGACCGTGGTGTGGGAGGAGTACAGCCGTTTCGCCGAGCGCGGCGACGAGCCGTACTATCCGATCAACACCGAGGCCGACAAGGCGCTGTACGCGAGGTACGAGGAGCTCGCGAAGGCCGAGCCGAAGACGGTGTTCGGCGGCCGTCTGGGCACGTACAAGTACTACGACATGCACAACGTGATCGACACCGCGTTGACCGCGTACGAGGAACAGGTCGAACCCCTCCTCAAGAAGTGACGATACGCATCGTTTCCAAATCGTAATTAAAAATCCCCAATCCACCGACGGTAGATTGGGGATTCCTCATATCAGGCGAACCAAAAATCAGGCACGCCACACATCCTTACCAGCTGCCTTGGCGGCGGCGACATCGGCGTCAAGCTGCTCTTCGCTGCCTTCAACCTCGCCCTTGATGAACTCCTCCACCAAGCGGCGGGCCTCGCCATCCTCGTGCTGCACGGCCGGCGACTTCATGAAATAGGAGCTCGGAGCCAGAATCGGGCCGGCCAGATGACGGTCGAGCGCGATCTTGGCGGCACGCACGGCATCGATCACAATACCGGCGGAATTCGGGGAATCCCACCCTGCAGCTTGTATTCCAAGCTCAGAGGCACATCGCCGAACGTAGTGCCTTCAAGACGCACGAAGGCGAACTTGCGGTCGTCAAGCCAAGCCACGTAGTCGGACGGACCGATATGCACATTATGCGGATCCATATCGTGCGGCACCACGGAAGTGACGGCGCGGGTCTTGGAAATCTTCTTGGATTCCAGGCGCGAGCGCTGCAGCATGTTCATGAAGTCCATGTTGCCGCCCACGTTGAGCTGGTACGTGCGGTCCAGACGCACGCCACGATCCTCGAACAGACGGGCGAGCACGCGGTGCGTGATGGTGGCGCCGACCTGGGACTTGATATCGTCGCCGACGATCGGCACACCGGCGTCACGGAACTTCTGAGCCCATTCCGGATCGGATGCGATGAACACCGGCAGGCAGTTCACGAACGCGCATCCGGCGTCCATGGCGGCCTGGGCGTATGCCTTGTCGGCCTGCTCGGAACCGACCGGCAGGTAGGAAACGAGCACGTCGACCTTCTTGTCTCGCAGCACCTGGGCCACGTCGACCGGCTCGGCGTCGGACTCTTCGATCATCTGGCGATAGTATTCACCCAGACCATCGTTGGTCGGGCCGCGCAGCACTTCGACGCCCAGATTCGGCACGTCGGCGAATTTGATCGTGTTGTTCTGCGACGCTTCGATGGCTTCAGACAGGTCCTTGCCGACCTTCAGCGCGTCAACGTCGAATGCGGTGACGAACTCGATATCACGCACACGGTATCCGCCGAAATTGTTGTGCATCAGACCGGGAATCTTATCCTCGTCCTTGGTGTCCTTGTAATACTCAACGCCCTGAACCAGCGAAGAAGCGCAATTGCCAACGCCAGCGATAGCTACACGAATGCTCATCTGTAAACGACTCCTCTGTTATATATATGCATATATGCGTTTCACAGGTACCAAATTTCAAGCATACCTGCGAAACAGCGAAAAGGCACCTGAAAAACTGATAAAACCCTGAAAATCAGCCGATATTGAGACAACGACCCACAAACTGTCGATTTGTAAAAGAGCTGCGCAAAAAATGCCCTCCCAAGGGCAAACTCACCCCATTTTCACCTGATTTCTCAAGTCAATCAGCTACGGTGGAACCTATGGTTTCACACACACGAAGCGTAAGCTCACGCTCAAGAAGCGCCCGCAGCGGCGGCGCCGGCAGCAATCGCAGCAACGCATCCCATAGCGCGCCCAAGCCGCAGAACCACGGATCGCACCGCGCCAACGGACCTAAGAAAAAGCAGAACAAGCGCAAGCATCTCGTGCTGAAGTGGGTACTCGGCATCTTCGCAGCGCTACTCGCGGCAGGTATCGGCCTGTTCGCCTACATGTATATCACCACGGAAATCCCCGAACCGGAAAAGTTCGCCCTCGCCGAAAAAACCACCGTCTACTATTCCGACGGCACTACGGAAATTGGCAGCTACGCGGAACAGAACCGCGAAATCATCGATTGCGCGGTATTGCCAGATTACGTGGGCAATGCCATCGTCGCGTCGGAAGACCGTTCCTTCTACACCAACAAGGGCATCGATCTGTATGGCATCGCGCGAGCGCTGTATACGAATCTGACCACAGGCAGCCGTCAGGGCGGTTCGACCATCACCCAACAGTATGCGGAACGCTACTATTTGGGCGAAACCACGTCGTATTCCGGCAAGCTGAGAGAAGCGTTCCTGCCATCAAGATCGCGCAGGCACAAGATAAGAGCCAGGTGCTGTGCAATTACATGAACACGATTTATCTTGGTCGTGGCGCGTATGGCATTCAGGCGGCGGCGAAGGCGTATTTCAACAAGAACGCCAGCGATCTGACCTTGTCGGAATCCGCCATGTTGGCCGGTATCATTCCGGCGCCGAGCTCATGGGATCCGGCCGTCAATCAGGAACAGGCCGAAAAGCGATACGACCGCGTGCTCAGCATCATGAAGGAAGACGGCTACATCACCGCCCAGGAGAAGAAGGAAGCGCAGTTCCCTGCCGTGGCGGAAATACAGCAGAGCAACCAGATGGCCGGCGCGAACGGGTATCTGCTGACCACGGTGAAGAACGAACTGGTCAATTCCAAGGCGTTCACCGCCGATGATCTGGAAACCGGCGGCTACAAGATCGTCACCACGCTCGACAAGGGCATGCAGGACGAGATTCAGCAGGTCGGCGACACCCGACCGGAGGGCATGCCGGAAAGCATTCAGGTGGGCGGCATTGCGGTCGATCAGAAGACCGGTTCCGTGAAAGCCATGTATGCGGGCAACGATTACCTCACCAAGCAGCTCAACAACGCCACGCAGGCCACGTTCGAACCGGGTTCCACCATGAAGCCGTTCGGCTTGCTGGGAGCCGCGCAGGAGGGTGTGAATTTCAACACCATCTTCAACGGCAATTCTGGCCTGACGTTTGAAACGACGCCGGGAACCACCGCGCAGGTGCCGAACGCGTTGAACACCAATTACGGGTATATCAACCTCTATCAGGCGACCGCGAATTCGGTGAACACGGTGTTCATGGAGGTCAACAAGCACCTCGGCGCCGCGAATCTCGCCAAGATCGCGCATCAGGCGGGCATTGAGGAAGACATCGCCGAAGACACCACCTACAACATTCTGGGCATCAACGGCATTACCGTGTGGGATCTGGCGCAAGGCCACTCCACCATTGCGAACGATGGCGTGAAGAACACGCTGCACATCGTCGACACGGTGCTCACGTCCGACGGTTCGAAGGAGCGTACAAGACGGCGCAGGAGAACCAGCAGGTGTTCGATGCGAACGATTGCCATCTGGTACAGAAGGCCATGCAGGGCACCACCACGTATGGCACCGCGGCTGGCGTTTCGACACGTCTCGGACGCCAGGTGGCCGGTAAGTCCGGTACCGCAAACGACGAGAAGGCCGCTTCGTTCGTGGGCTACACGCCGCAGCTGCTCAATGTGTGGGCCATTTGGAATCCTGCGGAAGACGGCAGCGCGCAGGAAGTGCCATCGTTCGCAGGCTATGGCGTTTCCTCCACGGGCTACCCGTCGCATCTGTTCGAGGAGTTCATGTCGCTCGCATTGCAGAATCAGGAGGTGCTGACCTTCACCGAACCGACCGACAACGGCAAGATCGGCGGCCCGGACGGCACATGGGGCACCGGCGCGCAGAAGGCCCAAACACGGCAGAATCAGGAGATGCCGAAGGCCGAAGAGAACACCGAGCAGACCACACCCGATCCTACGCAAAACAGCGATCAGAACAGCGCTGGAAACGGTGACGGCGGCAACTCCGGAGACGACGGAGACAGCGGCAATAACGGCGGAGACAGCTCCGGAGACGGCGGCAACGGCGGTAACAGCAGTGGCGACAACTCCGGAGACGACCAGTCGAACGGAGCCCAATAACCGTCGCAACAACCGTTGGCGGCAAGCAAGGCACCCGCTCATTGACGGCAACCGACGCCAGCCGGAACAGCAACCGCAACAGCAACCGCAACAGCAAAAACATTGTGGCGGCAACGAATACCATCGTTGCCGCCACAATGCGTATCAGCATCCTCCAATCACCGGATCGCCATGGCAGACGCCCCCGGACGGTCAATCGTCTGCCATATCGCGATTTTCATCGCTGCAATCCTACTTATGCAATCGTAGGGCGGTGATTTTCGCGCCGTCATGCGCCGAAGCCGAGATGCGTACGATCGCAGCGTCGTCAGCATTGTCGTTTTCTCCGGTATTCTCAATATTTTCTGCGGTTTCCGCAGTTTCTGCGGCATCCGGCAGCGGATACACGTCGATTGCCGTGGGATCGCCATCGATGCGACGATGTTCGCCGCGCTGCAATGGCAGGCCGTCGAGCATCACTTCATACGCCGTGTTTTCACCGTCGCTTTCCGCGGAATCGGCAATCACCTCGATTTCCAAACGATGCGCCTGACCACGCCCGCGCATCGCATACTGGAATTCGCCACCAGCCAACGCGCGACGCCAATGCAACGTGCCGTCGGCACCGGTCGGCTGCGGCAGTCCCGCCTCCCTGCGGAATGGGTAGAGCAGACGATCGACGTCGAGATCAAGCAGGTACCGCGCGCCGGCCTGCTGAGCGTCAAAATGCTCTCCTGGCAGTAGCCTCACCTGCTGTAGGGGGCCGTTCGAGAATATGCGAAGTCATATGCGCGCTCCTTTGCGTCGTAATCATGCGTTACTCACGAGTAATACGTCATAAAACCACTCCCCACTGTAACCCCACGCAATACTGCATAAGAACACCTCAAGAACGCGAATCGGCATCTGTTTTTTTCGGCATGTCATCGATAAGCACTGGCTCGAGCACATGCACATCCATGCCAGGCAGACGACCCCATGAATAGATAGCCATCATCGCAGCAAACACAGGCACCGCAATGCCAAAAGCAATCATCAATCCAGGCCATGTGTAGTATGCCCACACCCACAATGAGGAACAATAATGCAATCATCAAACTGCATAGGGGGCGAGCGATCACCATGCTCAACGACGTCTTGACCACCCACGTGAGCTTCTCCGCGAAATTGACGTGTATGCCCCAACTCACAAATACAAACAATCCATACAGCACATTCAGCAGCAGCAACGCACCTGAAACCGCAAAGCCAGTAGTGCCAAGATCATTATTCTGAACAAACCAGTATTCCCAAATAAGCAATGCCCATATCAGGAATTGAGGCCAACCGAATTTATTTGCCGGACCAAGCTCCTCCAGCCATGCCTGATGGAAGGTACGCCATGTGCGCGAGATACTCCATGAACGATCGTCAACATCCAAAAGCCAAGTGCGGAACGTGGCATAGGTCGCCGCAATCGAGGGAAGAAACCAACCACCACAAGCCCGAGCAGCGTGTGCACAAGAAATGCGACATTGGCAACAACCACCATCATGACTATACGGCACAGAAATTCATAGCCCACCGCAAAACGCTTCATACGCTACCTCATCACATTATCGAAATGGCACTTCTTTGTTTGATACCAAGGAATATCAACGTTTACAACGTTATAATAACGTATTGAGGCGGCAACGTGCCGAAATTCAGGAATCCGACATCAAGCCTGCACTAAACGCAGGCGACGTCGATGCCGAAAATGGCCGACAAATACCCTCTTTCGGCATCGACGATTCAGATGTCACCGCAAACCATACTCGGAAGCGATGCGGTCATATTCCTCTTTCGTAAGGGAAACGACACCGCCATGCTTCGTATGCTCGGACAGGTAGTAATCAGGACTAGCCAATGGAACGAAGCCAGAATCCAGATTCTTCGAGCGCATCGGTTGATAGCCGATGGAAGGAATCACGTCCACGAACAAATACCATTCATCCGCATCCGAGCCATCATTGTGATGGTTTGCAAACACCGCCGGCCCTTCCACGCCTCCAGGATTGCCGTCCGGCACATAACCGGCACCAACATGTTTCTGCACGCAGGTCCACTGCGCATCCGGCTCCCACCAACGATGAGCGTCGGTAGAGTCCATCCAAATACCATTGCCGAAAGAGTTGTCTTTGGTAATACGGTACGTACGAACCCCACCGTCAGGCAGTGGACGCTGCACCATGGTGGTATCGATGGAATCGCCACCCGTATCAATAAACACACCACCGTATTCGTACGTCTGCTGCGTGAAATCAGTGGTGGCTCCCCACAGCACGGTGCAGCACACGCCATCATCAGTATGATCAGGATCATCATCGTTGAAAATCGTGCTGGACCAGTACATGACGAACGCTCCGCGACCACCCTCGTGACCTTCCGGATAATAATCGGGAACCCACAGGCATTCGCAGGCCCACGCCATACCCAACTCAAGATGCGTACCGTCCGGCTTGCGTGAAACGTCAAGCATACGCGGCTCGCTCCAATGTACCAAGTCATCGGATTCCCAAATGATGAGATTCGTACTGGCATGACGAGTCCACTCGAACCAGCCTGCATTATCACCGCCGAACACTCGCAAATCCGTGGCAATCACATACCAAGTTCCAGTCTGCGGATTACGAATGATATGCGGGTCACGCACACCAGTGGTGCCAATGGTAGACGTCAATATCGGCTTGCCATCGTTAAGCGGAATCCAACGACGCGGATTGTCGCCATCGGAAAGATCCATATAGATCTTTTCCGCATAGCCGTCCGGATCTTCGATGAAGTGGACGAGCAGGTAGCCGAATGGGTTGTCTGTTGCGGTCATGATGTCACCTTACTGCTTATATCGTTTGTTTTTCGTGTTGCTTGCGTCCGTAGAGTCAGCAAAGCATTGCGATTGGGATGTGAAAAAGGCTGCCGCATGACGACGGCAGCCTTGTGAAAGGAGGAAGGAAATGAAGTCCTATTGATTGAGAAGCGGGTCCGAACTGCTTTGTGTCAGCGGAACGAACCCGCGAACTGGCGATCAGCCCTTGACTGCGCCGATCATCACGCCCTTGTTGAAGTACTTCTGCAGGAACGGATACACAACCAGCAGAGGCAGGGTGGACACGATGATAATGCCATACTTGATCTGATCCGCAGCCTGCTGACGTTCCAGCATCGAACGACCGTCGGAACCGCCACCGGATGTGGTCATCTGGTTAGCCAGCAGGATGTTCTGTAACACGTTCTGCAACGGCTGCTTCTCCTGATTGCGGATGTAGATAAGGCCGGTGAAGAAGTCGTTCCAGTGACCCACGAAGTAGTACAGTGCAATCACGGCGATGATGGCCGAGCTCAGCGGCAGCACAATCTTCATGAAGTAGCGGAAGTAGCCCAAACCATCCACCTGAGCCGCATCATGCAATTCTTCCGGAATGGACGTCTCGAAGAACGAACGTGCGATGATCACGTTATACACATTCACAGCACCCGGCAGAATGAACACCCACATGGAGTTGAGGATGCCCAGATCCTTGAACAGCAGGTAGCTCGGGATGAGGCCGCCGGCGAAGAACATGGTGAAGGTGAACAGGAACAGAATCACACGACGAGCTTTGAACTCACTGCGGGAAAGCGCGAATGCCACCGGGAGTGTGACCAGCATGTTGACGATGGTGCCGACCACGGAGTAAATGATGGTGTTCTTGTAACCGGTCCAGATTCGCGCATCATCAAGGATCTTGGCATAACCCGCGAAGTCGATCCCCTTCGGGAAGAGGGTGACCCCACCCTGGGAAACCAGCGACGCATTGGAGAAGCTGGCGATCACGATGAACCACAGCGGGTAAAGCACCACGATCACCACTGCGACCACGAGCAGACCGATCAGAAAATCGACCACATAGTCAGCCGGCTGCTTCTTCTGGCGAACCTTCGGATTCCATGGAATCTCGTCATTGGCCGTCTTGACGGCTGGCGCAACGGAATTACTCATTTTGAATGTCCTTTCTTTGCCCTGTCACCGTCAGAAGATGCTGGTATCGGACACGCGCTTGGAGATCGCGTTGGCCATCACGAAGAACACGAAGTTGATCAACGTGTTGAACAGGCCGATTGCCGTCGAATAGCTGTACTGGTTACTCACGAAGCCCATCTTGTACACGAATGTCGAAATGACCTCGGAAGAGCTCAGGTTCAGCGAGTTCTGCATCAAGAAGACCTTCTCGAAGCCGACATTAAGCACGGAGCCCATGTTCAGAATCAGCAGCACGCCACAGGTAGGAAGAATAGCCGGAATATCGACGTAGCGAATGAGCTGCAGACGGCTTGCGCCATCCATCTTCGCAGCTTCATACAGGGCCGTGTCAACACCAGCAAGAGCAGCCAAATAAATGATAGAAATTCCATCCGCAGTGCTGCCACACTTCGCTGATCCAGTAGATCGGAGTGAACAGGTTCGGATCACCCAGAACACTCTTGCCGTTTTCATTGAAGAAGCGACCGATGAAGCCGGAATTCGGGTTGAGGAAGATGCTGATCATCGAGACGATAACCACTGTGGAGATGAAGTGGGGCATGTACGTGATGGTCTGCACGAATCCCTTGATCTTCTTGGAACCAATCTGGTTGATCAGCAGAGCAAGGATGATCGGGCAGATAAAGCCCATCACCAAGGTCGAAAGGCTGATGCTGATGGTATTGCGCATCAAGCTCACGAACTGCGGAGATTCGAAGAACTTCTGGAAGTACTTCAGGCCAACGAACGTACCGCCAGTCAAGCCCTTGCGGGGCACGAACTCACGGAACGCAAGCTGAATGCCGTACATAGGAATGTAGGCGAAGATGAACACGAAACCATGGCAGGCAATGCCATGAGCCACAGCTGCCAGTAACGACGTAGATGAGCCGAAATACGAATCGGAAGCGGCTTGTGACGCGCGATGTAGTCGTTGTCCGGGATGTCGGCGCTCGACCCGGATGTTGTGATTTGCGAAGAAGCCATGTCCATCCCTCTCTCTTGATAATCGATGCGAATGTGTTTAAAAAGCAGAGTGCCCTCCCCCGTGATGCACGGAAGAATGCTCACCGCAGGGAGGGCTTTATTTGATTCAGTTATGTGAGATATTCAATTATGTGGTTGCGGGATGACCTAAGCTCACTCTTGAGCCATGGTCTTGTCGTACCACTTCTGCCAGAGCTTGACGTTCTCGTCCACGCCTTGCTGCTTCATGGTGCTGACGTACTCGTTCCATGCATCGTCGGTCAGACCGCCGTCCTGAATCCAGGTGGAGATCAGCGGCATGGCGTAGTTGAAGATGTTGGAGTTGTTGTTGGAGACGGTGGTGTTGTCTTCTGCGCTCAGACGGACATAGGCCGGGATGAGATCCTTGTCGCCGATGTGGGACTGCTGGGTTTCGTAGGTCTTGCCGTCCTTCTCAGCGAGGACCTTGTCTTCATCGCCGGAGACGGACATGTCGTCAGACACCCAAGTCAGACCACGGTCTGCCAGACCGAAGGTGGAGAGATCGTCCTGGAACTTGAGCACGTTGTACTTGCCGTCGCCCTCGTTGGAGATGTAGGTATCGAGATCGCCGTAGTAGGATTCCATGGACATGTCAGGGTGATCCACTTGTCGATGACCTTGAGAGCTGCGGTCTTGTGAGCTTCGTCCAGATCAGCCTTGACGCAAGCGCCGTTGTAGATATCTTCGAACTGCGGTTCCCAAGTGGTTTCCTCATAGGAGACGCCCGGAGCTGCCGGAACCTCGATGGACTCGTACTGATCCTTCAGATCGCCGAAGTTGCCGGTGTTCCAGCCGAAGATCAGACCGACCTTGGCGGTCTTGCCGTCGTTGGAGATGTCGGCGGTGTTCTGGGAGCCATCACGGGTCAGAATATCCTTCGGCATGAGGCCCTTCTCGATCAGGGAGTGGTAGTACTCAATGACCTGACGGAAGTTGTCGGTGATCATGAAGTTGCCGATCTTGCCGTCCTTGACGTAGATGCCCTTGGAACCGGCGGTGGAAATCACCTGGGTGTTCAGACCGATGCCGTTGAGCAGCAGGAACGGATCCCACCAGTTGAAGCCTGCGGTGCCGAGCTGGTTGATCAGCATCGGGATCTCGTCGGCTTCGCCGTTGCCGTTCGGGTCATCGTTCTTGAATGCGGTGAGGACCTTGGTCAGGTCATCCCAAGTCTTCGGAACATCAAGGCCGAGCTTCTCGAGCCAGGACTTGTTGATCATGAGGTTCTGGCCGCTGGACCACTTAGCGCCGGATGCGTTGCCGTAGTCGGACGGAACCTGCCAGACATGACCGTCGATATCGGAACCGAACTTCTCAGCGTTCGGCACTGCCTTGAAGTATGCCTTGACGTTCGGCATCTGATCGAGATCATCGCTCAGATCCTCCCAGTAATCGTACTGGGCGAAGTTGTCGGAGTTATAGCCCCAGATGGTGATGTCAGCAACGTCACCGGACGCCAGCACGGTGGAGGACTGCTGAGACCACTGGGTATCCAAGGATTTCATCCCACTTGATGGTGCAGTCGCAGGCGGCCTCGAGATCCTTCTGAAGCTTCATTTCCTTGGCTTCGATCTGAGTGCTGCGCTTGATAAGTGCAATACGGATGACCGGCTTGCCGTTAGCATCGGTTTCGCTGCTGTCGGAGCCGCCGCAGGCGGACAGGCCAACGGTGGACAGCATGGCCAGGGAGGCCGCCGCCGCGAGAGCCTTGGTGCTCTTCTTGATCTTCATGGATTTCTCCTTTTCTTCTTGGTCTCCCAAGACATTTCCTCCAACCGTTGCAGTGACATTCATCAACAACCTTGTTTGCGATGTCGTTCACGCTTCGTCAGCTGCACTGCCGTTTGCAACGTTGTAATTTTGATTATACAGCTTTTTCCATCGTTGTACAAATCGGAAACACGCCGATGGAAAAGCTGTTTTCTTTATAATCTTCAATTATTCGTTTTTGTTGGAATCGCAACGTTTCTTACGATTACGCAAGTCAGTTCGCTACCGGCGTTCCCGCAAGAGCGCCGCCGTCGGCCGGCAACACATCCGTCGTGTCCGGAGTCCACAGATTGTCAGGTTCCGGCACGCCGAAGTCGGGGCCGTTCTCCGTCCACTTGACCACGCCGACACGGGCATGACGATTCGGGTCGAACAGCGGATCGCCCTTGATTTCCGTGTAGTTGCGGCAATGGTAGATCATCAGGTCTTCGGAATCGTCCTCGGACTTGGTGAACGAGTTGTGGCCAGGACCGTACTGGCCGTTTTCGGCGCAGGTCTTGAACACCGGCACCGGGCTCTTGGTCCAGGAATCCTTGTTCAGCAGGTCACTGCCGCGCTCGGCGGTGAGCAGGCCAACGGCATACGGCACACCGGTTCCGGAGGCGGAATACGTGATATAGATCTTGTTCTCGTGGAACAGGAAGGCCGGACCTTCGTTGACAAGGAAGTCGATGCATTCCCAGTCATATTCCGGCTTGGTGAGCATGACCGGCTCGCTTTCCAGCGTCCACGGGTTTGCCATCTTGGCGATGTACAGGTTGGAATTGCCTTCGATCGCGGGATCTTTCTGGGCCCACACCAGGTACTGCACGCCGTCGATCACCTCGGTGGTGGCGTCGAGCGCGAAGGAGTCGATCGGAGTGACGATCTGGCCCTTCTCCACCCAGTTGTCGGTGGTGGGGTCGTCATCGGTGTTCTCCAGCACAAACATACGATGCGTCGGCAGTCCGGAAGCCTCGAAATCCGTTGCGGCGCCTGCGAAGTAGATGTACCAAGCGCCGTTGATGCGGTGCAGTTCCGGAGCCCAGATGTAGATGCTCGCGGGGCCGGATTCATGCTTGCGCCACACCACCGTTTCGGGGGCTTTCTGCAGGTCGTTGATATTCGATGCGTGACGAATGGCGATGCAGTTGTATTCCGGGTCGGAGCCAGTGAAGTAGTACTCGCCGTCAACTTTGAGGACCCAAGGATCTGCGCGCTGAAGCACGATCGGATTGTTGTAAACAGCCATGTCTATTCCTTTTCAATCCGCTGTTCCAGTAATTTACAACGTTGAATATATCACTATTACAACGTTGTAACAAATCGGAGGAACGCACCGCGTGTTTCTCGCATCCGACTCCTCGGAAGAATCGAATCGCAGTACCCGGCAACAGACAATCGCCAGAAAGGGGAAAACAAAAACCTCGGCACCGGCAACTCCGTAAAAACCGGACGCAAGCGCCGAGGCACCAATCACTTCCTTCCTTCCAAAAGAAGAAGAAAAAGAAGGAAGAAAAAATCACACCACCAAGGAATTCGTAGGCAGCTTGGTGGACTGACGCACCACCAACGACGACGAAACCTTGCGGAACACCTTCTGCTCCGGCTTGAGATCCTTCGACGGCGAAACCCCGTCGATACGATCCTTCAGCAATTTCACCGACAGACGCGCCACCGCCTCAAGACCGGGAGCAATCGACGTCAACGCAGGAGACAAATACTGCGAATCGTCGGAATTATCGAAACCGATCACCGAAATATCTTCGGGAATGCGCAGATTGTGCATCTGGATCGCATGCATCACACCGGAGGCGAGCATGTCGTTCAGCGCGACGACGCCGTCGGGAACCACGCCGGAATCAAGCAGCGCGTTCATCACGCGCACGCCATCGCTACGATGCCACATGCCCGACTCGACCACCAAACGCTCGTCGAATTCGACGCCGGCCTCTTCCAACGCCTCAAGGTAGCCCTGATAGCGCAGCGCGGCGGAGCCGACCTTCGCCCGGATGCACGCCGACCACGGCCACGCGCTTGCAACCGGTCTGCAGCAGATACGACGTGGCGCGCTTGGCACCTTCCACGTTTTCCGTGGCGATATGGTCCACCTTGTCGGTGAAGATGCGTTCGCCGACAAGCACCAGCGGATAGTCCACGTCCAATTGGTCGACATCATCCTGATCGAGTTCCAATGGACTGTAGATCAGGCCGTCGATCATCGTCTGCTGGGAGCCGTGCAGCGCCTCGATCTCGCCTTCGCGCGAGTATTGCGTCGGCTCGACGATCACGCGCAGGCCCAGCTTCTTGGCCTCTTCGATGACCAGTGACGAAAGCTGCGCGAAGTACGGCATCTGCAGATCGGGAATGGCGAGGCCGATGATGCCGGTCTGCCCCCTGCGCAGATTGCGCGCGGACATGTTCAACGTGTAGCCGAGCTCGTCGATGGCCTTGTTGACCTTGTCTCGCGTGGCCTGCGACACGAACTCGTAGTCGTTGACCACATTCGACACCGTTTTGATCGATACGCCGGCCGCTCGCGACCTCGCGCATGGTCACCATGCGCTCGCCGTTGGCGCCATTCTGCTTCGGCATGTCAACCCCTTTTCACCAAAACGTCTCATACATTCGGCCAACACCGGCTTTCGCCCCTTGCGGCGCTGAAGCCAACGGAATCAGCCTTTATTGCCGGAAACCACGATTTTCATCGTTATATCAGCATAGTCCGGATTGAGCTCTTCCGCCGCCTGCATGTCCAGTATCGGCATACCCTCCTTTTGGACCAGTGCACGCGGCGCACCTGGCGTCGCGGCCGCCATACCGTCCATTCTCGTATTCCGCATTGTGAAATACATAGATGAGATTGCCGTCCTCGTCGTTGGACCACATGCCATGGCCGGTGCCGAGCTGCCATTGCTCGTTGTATACTCCGGATTTCTGTAGCGGATAGTCGAGCTTCGTCCACACGTTCGGATCGGTCAGATCGGCGTCCTGCCCGGCCGGAGCGGTGACCAGACCGGTGGTGTAGTCAATGCCTACCAGCGAGCCGGAATAAATCAGGTAGATCGTGCCATCATGCACGATGGCGTTCGGACCTTCGGCGATCATATTGTCCCACGCGAATTCCGGCACAACGACCTGCTTCGGCTCGCAGGCAAGCCGTTCCGGACGGGCCGGATCGAAGCTGGCGATCCAAATGCTGCCGACCTGCTGCCACGCGTAATACCAGCGGCCGGAATCGCTGATGACGGTCATGTCGAGCGAGATACGTTGGATGGGATTGAGCACGCCGCCGGTCGGTGTGAGAATCGGCTTCGGCACCGTCCAGTTTTCGGGTTCGCACGGATCGAAATCCGTACCGTCGGAATGCTGCTTGAGCTGCATGATATGGCAGCTGCCCGTCCACATGTCTGGCTTGCCCGCGCGATCGTTGGGCGTGCCGTCTGGATTGGTGGCCGGCCCATCGAAGCATGGCATGAAGAGCACCGACAATTTTCCATCGATGACATGCAGTTCCGGCGCCCAGAAGCAGCCGGTCATGGCGCGTCCTTCAGCGTTGTAATCACCGCATTTGAGCAGATCGATTTCCTTGGCACGGCCGCCCGCCGCGTCGGAAAGCGCTTCGATGGAGTCGGCGATGCGCAACGGCATATGCGTGGCGCCATCGTTCGGATCGACGCAGTTGCCGTCGGTATCGTCGGTAGCGATGAACATGAACATCGGCTTGCCGTTGAAATTCCAAGCGAACACCGACGGGTCCGCACGCTCCACGGCAAATGGCACCGGGTATACGGTTTGGCGGATGCGGCCGCTCACCGTGCGCGTGTCGCCCGGCTGGAGCTTGCCTTCGGCGGCGTCCCGCGCAATCGCCTCAAGTTCGTCTTTGTTCCAATTCACGGCACGGGTGGCACCGGAACCGTCGCTGTAGACGAGATCAACGCGGACCTTGGCAAGTGCCTGCACGGCTTCACGGGCCGCTTCCCTGCTTGCCGCCATGTCGATATGCTGCGTCGCCACCGATGTTTCAACGTTGTAAATACGACCGAATCGTTCGATCAGTTTCGACGCTTCTTCTTCAGTGACGGCAATCACGTTGCCAGAACGGCATTGGGAATATTGCAATCGCAGGAACGGCTTGATTCCGCCGTTACCACAGCTTCCGCAATATCGATCGGCTCGCCGGATTCGGCCGCGGCGACAATATCGGCAACGGTCGCGACATACGATTTGCCGTCGTTCGACGTCCAGGAAATCACATAACGGGAGGCGTCCGCGTCGAATGCGACAGACGGACGATTGACGCCACCGCCGGTACGCAGCATCACCAGCCCAAGCTGCGTGAAGGAGGTCAGATCGTCGCTGACGGCCAACAGGAACGCCGATCGCTCGGAGCCATCCGGCTCGCCGCCGCGCGCGGTACGGGTGGCGGCGAGCGCGAATCGGCCATCCGCAAGGCGGAACAGATACGGGTTCTTCAGGGATTTCAACGTGATGTCGATCCCCGGCATCACCGCGCCATATGCGACGGCATCAGTGGCCGGACGCGCCTCATCGAACGGATCGGCGACGAAATGCGCCGCCGCGACGCACGCTCGGCGCGACTCGGCGGTGGCGGCCTGAATAGGCACGCCGGCGGCGAAGAAAATACCGTAATTCTCGTTCAACGGCTCCCATTCAGCGGTTTCGCCCGCACGCAACGCCAGATGCATGCTGTAGGCAATATCTTCGTTATTCGCCTCTTCGCGACCGGTGGCTTCGCGCGTGTAGCACAGCAACGAGTAGGTGCCCTTCATTAGACGCCCCTTCTGTAATTAGACTTCTGATTTACAACGATGTACTATATCGCATGTTACAACGTTGTACAAATCGTGCACGTCACTACACCGCAGTACAGAACATCACGGAGAAGGGAAAGACATGTTCCGCACATTACGAAAAACAGTAGCGCTTATCGCCGGTTGCGCCATGCTACTTGGCCCCGCGGCAGGATGCTCAGCACTAGGCGGCTCGTCACAAGCTGTGGTCAAAAGCGTCTCCGACATTGAACGCGGATCCTCACACGACCCATCCATCGTCGAAGCGAACGGCAAATACTACATTTTCGGCTCGCATCGCGCATGGCTCAAAAGCGATGACTTAGTCAATTGGGAACCGTTCACCAATAATCTCAGCACTCAGTTCAAAGATATTCTGGGAGACTTTTGGGAAGAGTGGCCCAAGCAGCCAGCCAACTCTGATCTGACCGGCAATATGTGGGCACCCGACGTGATCTACAACAAAGCCATGAAGAAATGGTGCATGTACATGTCGGTAAACGGCATCAACTACAAGTCGGCGATTGTGCTGCTCACCGCAGATGACATCGAAGGCGACTGGACGCTCGTAGGTCCTGTGGTCTACTCCCGGATTCCGAGATGACACCGTCAGCAAAAACCGACGTACCTCAAGTGCTCGATTCCAATGAAGTACCCACACGCTACCTCTCCCCCGGCGATACTGAAATCAACGCCATCGACCCCTGCGTGAAGTATGACGACAACGGCGATCTGTGGATGACTTTCGGATCCTGGTTCGGCGGACTGTGGATGCTCAAACTTGACGCTTCCAATGGCCTGCGCGACTACAGCACCACTTACGAAACCGTTAAAGACCAAACCGACCAGTACTACGGCATCAAAATCGCCGGCGGCCATGGCAACTCCGGCGAAGGCTCCTACATCATGAAACAAGGCGATTACTGGTACTTGTTCGTCTCCTATGCCGCACTGCAGCAAACCGGCGGCTATCAGATCCGCGAATTCCGCTCGAAAAACATCACCGGCCCATACGTGGACGAAGACGGCAACAATGCGGTCTCCACCACAACCATCGGCAGCAACTGGCTTGGCAAAACCGGCATACGTCTCATGGCATCCGTGGAATGGAGCGGCAACGACAACACCAACATCGAGGTTGCACAGGGGCACAACTCTGCATTCGTGGACGAGGACGGCACTGCATACGTGGTCTATCACACTCGCTTCTCCAACCGAGGAGAGGAACATGAGGTACGCGTTCGCGAATTGCTGGCCACGTCAGACGGCTGGCTGACCGCAGCACCGTACGAATATGTCGGAGCCAAGGCCGACACCAAGGGGATATGAAGAAAGCAAGCTCACCGGCGAATACGAACTCGTTGAACATGACCCGACCACCTTCTTCCAAGGATTGCAAGATGCCACAAAGAAAGACAGCACCGATTACAAGGGCGTGAACACACCAGCCACCATCAAGCTGGAACAAGGCGGCACTGTCAGCGGAGATAAAACTGGCACATGGCAGGTCAAAGAAGGCACCAATCAAGTGGAAATCACCTTGGATGGCGTTACCTATGAAGGCGACTTCGCGCTGCTTCCGAGACAATGATCTCAAATCCGTCATGACATTCTCCGCAATCGGCGCAAACGAGTGCGTTTGGGGGGTCTCAGAAGTGAGCAAAAACGGCGCAACAACCGTGCATTCCACAGCCGACGCAACCGGCGCAGTCAACGCAAGCAATGCAGGCCCCGCATCGCAGGCCATCTCGCCCAACGGCATCGAGCACACGCTCGCCAACGGTCGGGTGGCGATCCCGCAATCGTCGAGGAAAACGGTGTCTACTATCTGTTCGGCACGCATCGTCGGTGCGCGCGCAGCACGGATATGGTGCATTGGGAGCGGTTCGATAACAATCTGAGCCGCGACCCGTACGCGCTGCTCGGCGATATTTGGCAGGCATGGCCGAAACAGGATTCCAATCCCGACCTGCTCGGCAACACGTGGGCGCCCGACGTGATCTGGAACGAGACCATGGGCAAGTGGTGCATGTACCTGTCGGTGAACGGCGACCAGTTCCGCTCGGTGATCGTGCTGTTGACCGCCGACCATGTGGACGGCGACTGGACGTACGTGGGGCCGGTGGTATATTCCAGTTTCGACGAGAGCAACCTGTGGAACACCGACGTGCCGAAAGTGCTGGAACTTGAGCCCAAAACCGATGGCACCGTCGGATATGACCTGACCCGCTACCTGTCGCTCAAAGACACGCGCATCAACGCCATCGACGCGGCGCCCGCATTGTGCGAACACGGCGAAATGTGGATGAGTTTCGGTTCATGGTTCGGCGGCATCTGGATGTTCAAGCTCGATCCGAAAACCGGCTTGCGCGATTATTCCGTGCGATACCCACTGGTCAAGGATTCCTCCGATCCTTATTACGGCGTGAAAGTGGCCGGAGGCTACTGGAATTCCGGCGAAGGATCGTACTTCATTCGTGAAAACGGATGGTGGTATCTGTTCATGTCGTACGGCTGGCTTGGGCGCACCGGCGGATATCAGATTCGTCTGTTCCGTTCAAAATCGCTGCTTGGCCCGTACGTGGACCAGAACGGCAATCCCGCGATTTCGTACGGTGAGATTCCCGACAATCAGGAGCGCGGCACCGGCATTCGATTGACGTCTTCCGTACAGTGGGATGGCGGTCCGGCAGAACTTGCCGATGTCGAAGTCTCGCAGGGGCATAATTCCGCCATTCGTCGGTCGAAGGACGGTCGCATGTTCCTCGTCTACCACACCCGTTTCGCGGAACGCTTTAGCGAGGGCGATGATGAAGATTACGAATCTCACGTACGCGAATTACTGCCGACTTCCGACGGCTGGCTGGTTGCGGCACCATACGAATACCGCGGTTCCGTTGCCGTCGCGCCGACCGGCATTGCCGATATCACAGGCGATTACAACGTTGTACTGCATGATCAGCATACGTTCTTCAACGGCAAGCAAGAGGATGATGGCACGTACGTTGGCATCAATCGTCCGACGCGATATACGTTCCATGAGGACGGGCGGATCACCCGGGGTGAAATCGTAAGTTTCTTCGATACTCCCGACGCGAATCTGCCGAGGTCGACGGACGGGCCGATCACCTGCGGATCGTGGAAACCGCTTTCCGGCGCCGTGAACGGATTCAACTGTTGCGCAAGCGACGCGGAAATCCGATTGGACGACGTGACCTACATTGCACGGTTCGCAACACTCCCCGCGAGATCGACGGCAAGCCGGTCATGACGTTCTCCGCAATCGGCAACAATGTCTGCATTTGGGGATCGCAATCCTGAATTTCCGAGTTTCCGAATAATCCGGAAAAACTGGAAAATCCGGAAACTCGGGAATCCTATGAAATCAAAAAGCAAAGGGCTTGTGACGTACTCGCAAGTACATCACAAGCCCTTCAGCTACGAGAACCGAAAACCCGCGGAAATCAGCGCTCGGAACGGTTGATGGCCGAAATAATGGCCTTCAGCGAGCTGGTGACGATGGACGTGTCAATGCCGACGCCCCACACGATCCGCGGATCCTCTTCCTCACCGATCTGGCATTCCACGTAGGAGGCGGCCATGGCGTCGGTGCCGACGGACATGGTGTGCTCCACGTAATCCATCACGGAAGCCTCGATGCCGAAGTTGCTCAGCGCGTTCAGGAAAGCGGCAAGCGGGCCGTTGCCCATGCCGGAAACCTCACGCTCCACCGGCTCATCAACGCCGACGTTCACGCCACGGTCAAGAATCCTGGCCTTCAGCACGGTATCGGAACCATCTTCACCGGACGACACCGACACCTTCAGCAGCTTCAGACGGCCCCACTGCTCGAGGGAGTCGTCCTTGCTGTCGCCGACCACGGCACCAGCCGCAGTAGCGCCGGACTCTTCGACCGGCAGATACTCGTCCTTGAACAGACGCCAAATATCCTCGTCCTTGACTTCCTTCTTGGTCTCATCGGCGTACGCCTGCACAACCTTGTCGAACTCGACTTGCAGGCGCTTCGGCAGATCAAGATTGTGGTTGGTCTTCAGCAGGTAGGCCATGCCGCCCTTGCCGGACTGGGAGTTCACGCGGATGATGGCCTCGTACGTGCGGCCGATATCCTTCGGATCGATCGGCAGGTACGGCACCAGCCACACGAAGCTGTCCAAATCGGCACCGGCACGATCGGCGGCCACCTGACGAGCCTCAAGACCCTTCTTGATGGCATCCTGGATGAGAACCGGAGAAGGCGGTGAACACGAAATTGCCGGCATACGGGTGACGCTCGGAAATCTTCAGCTGGTTGCAGTACTCAACCGTCTTGCGAATCTCAGGAACGTTGGAATAATCGATCTGCGGATCGATGCCCTGCGTGAGGAAGTTCAGACCAAGCGTGACCAGATCGACGTTGCCGGTGCGCTCGCCGTTGCCCAGCAGGCAGCCTTCGACACGATCGGCACCGGCAAGCACGGCCAGCTCGGTGGCGGCCACGCCCATGCCCTCATCGTTGTGCGGGTGCAGCGACAGCACCACGGCGTCGCGCGGCACCAGATTGTTCGACACGTATTCCACCTGATCGGCGAACACGTTCGGAGTGGTCATTTCCACCGTTGCCGGCAGATTGATGATCATCGGATGCTCCGGAGTCGGCTTGATGACGTCGATCACCGCATTGCACACCTCAACGGCGTACTCCGGCTCGGTGCCGGTGAAGGATTCCGGAGAATACTCGTAATACAGGTCGATGCCCTGGAGCTTCGCCCTCAAGCTCCTTGCACAGGGTGGCCGCGTCGGTGGCGAGCTTCTTGATGCCGGCTTTATCCTTGCGGAACACGACCTCACGCTGCAGCACGGACACGGAGTTATAGAAGTGCACGACGGCGCGCTTGGCACCCTTCAGGCACTCGTAAGTCTTGCGAATCAGGTGCTCGCGAGCCTGCGTCAGCACCACGATCGTAACATCGTCAGGAATGAGCTCACGCTCGATCAGCATACGAATGAAATCGTAATCGGTTTCGGAAGCCGACGGGAAGCCGACCTCGATCTCCTTGAAGCCCAACGACACCAGCAGATTCCAGAAACGCAGCTTGCGCTCGGAATCCATCGGGTTGACGAGGGCCTGTTGCCGTCACGAAGATCGACGGAACACCAACGCGGTGCACGCTGCAGTCGCTTGCCCGGCCACGTACGCTCCGGGTAATCAAACGGCACCTGCTTATCGTATGCGACGTACTTGTTGTACGGCATCTTGCTGGGCTTTTGCGGAGCTCCAATATAACGCGCCGGAGGCAGCAGCGGGTCGTTGTTCCCTCCGTTGGACGCTGCAGCCACTGCCGCGAGATCAAACACTGAAGATTGATCCTGACCCATCACTCCTCCTTATCTGTAAAGCTGGGCAGGCCTTCTGCCGGCCCACATTGTTACGTGCATGTTACCTACCTGCACTGCCGCCCATAGTAGCGGCAACCAATCCCATATATCGCCGGCATTCCGCCATATGACGGACAGACCACGATTTTCGTCTCTTTTTCACCTCATATCCAAATTTGCCGCATTACAGTGAGCATCATGACCTTGCGATTCAACAGCGACGGCACCTTCCGTGTGCTGCAGATGGCCGATATTCAGGACGGACCAAACGTGCGCGAAGACACGATCCGTCTCATCGAAGCCGCCATCAAGAAAACGCATCCCGATCTGATCGTCTTCACCGGCGACCAGATTCGCGGATACGACCCCGCGTACATCGACACGTTCCTGCGCCGTCGCGGAGAGCAGCCGGGCACGCACATACGCGCGGTCACCGAAATCGAAGCGAAAATCCGCGGCATCAAACGACATCCCTTCACCAAAGCGTTGCTCGAACAGCCCCCGACCGACGACAATTGGATGATCGACGGCATCGGCACCGACTCGCCGAAACTCGTGAAACGCAACAAACGCGACGGGCGCAACGGATCCGCCAACAAGCTTGAATCATGGGCGCAATCCATCAATCGCGCGACCGCCGCGACCATACTCGACAGCACGCGGCAGAAAGTACGAGACACGTTCGCAGCATTCCTTGGACCTGCATTGGAAGCGCGAATCCCCTTTGCCGCAACCTACGGCAACCACGATTTCCAGTGCGGCATTCTCGCCGACGAACAGGATGACCTCTACCGAGAGTTTTCCGGTTGCATGAATCCCGTTGCCGGGTCGTCTCCTTTGGCTCTCGAACCAGGCACGTTTGCGATTCCGATCGAGGCTTCCGACGGGTCTGGGCGCATTGCGATGAGCGTGATGATGGTGAATTCCGGCGATTATGCGGATAATGCGTTTGACGGCGATCGCAGTAATTCCGGCGATCGCGAGCATGCTGGAGATACTGGAAATGCTGGCAAATCTGGCGATACTTCCGGAAATACTGGAAATGCTGCAGGAGGACGGGAATCGCTGACATCCTACGCAAAATACGCGTCGAATTCGCGCGGATGGGATTTGGCCGATTCCGACGGCTATGGCACGCCTTCGCCGGAAGCGATCGAATGGCTGAAGCAAGTGCAACGCGAGTTGGGCGAGCGCAATGGCGACGGTTTGGCGGTTCCGGCGATCGCGTTCCAGCATATTCCGCCGCAGGAGTTCTACGATTGCCTGCGCGAAGTGCCCGCATACACGCCGAATGCGGTGGAGGGTGCGCGAACGTTCGCGGGACATTGCTATGTGTTGAATCGTGACGTGTGCAGACCTGGCTCGAGGCTTGGCGAGGCGATCGGCTGTGCGGATGAGAACGTTGGCGAAGTGCAGGCATTGCGCGATGCGGGCGGCTATTTCGCGCTGTTCTGCGGGCATGACCACAAGAATTCGTTCGTCGGGCATGTGCACGACAGCGATTTGGGGTACGCGCCGACCTGTGGTTTTGAATGCTACGGCCCGAAATCGCGCCTGCGAGGCATCCGGCTGTTCGAATTCCGCGAAAACAATCCGGTCAGCTACGTGACGCGCATGCTCACGTGGGGCGACTTGATCGGGCGCTACTCCAGCAACGAATTGCGCGTGTTCTTCGAAGACCATTGCGTGACCGATCTGATCGGCATCCGCAACGAATTGCGCCGCCCGCAGGTCACCGCCACACTGCTGGGCATCGGATCGGTAATGTGCGCCGCAGCCGGCCACGCCATCGCCAAACTATTCAAGCGCTAGGTGCGGCGACGCAAGGCGTGGCCGTCGCAACAGTCGGATAATCGCCAATCTGTGGAATGCGGAAAATCTGTGGAAAATCTGCGAAATATCAGCAGAACGTCAGTGGAACAAACTGACGCCGCGACGAGACACGCAAAACGCGTTGCCAAGCCAAGTATGACGGGAATTCGGCCATACCGCACCCAATCGTGGCGCGTTCTGGCTCATCAAATACTTGGGACGCGACCATCCGCGGAACGCGATCCCAACAAATTGAAACCGTTCTTCTCCAACAACCACTCCGGATGCTGCGTAGCAATAGCAAGTCCCTCTTCCAACGTAAGCGGCAAACGCTCGTCGGAATCGATCAACTTGCGCGCCACATCGGGTTCGCGATTGATGTAGCAGGTGCCGGTATGCGGTTCGACCACCAGGTAAAACGGACCTTCCGGAGGTTCGAAACCATCCTGCGGAAGGAAACTGGCGATATCGCGTGGCGGCATCGTGGTGAAACCAGCCATGCGATTGATCGACGTACGCGCGATCAACGATTCCGGGGAAACCAACTCGCGCGTAGGCACCAACAGAATCTGCGTACCCAAATCGGAATCCTCCAGCGCGCGGATGAGCGGGCGTGCCAAAGCACGGAACGCGGCGGCCGACATATCGGCCACATCCGGATATCCCAACGCCACGATACGGTCCAATTGCTTCTGCGCTTCTTCTGATGTCTTCGACATGTCTACCAGTGTACGCGAGCGCGATTACCGACGTTCCTAGGAACTCTGGCCTCCAAACTCCACCAATGAAGACCACTCTCCACATCTTCACATTGAGTTCGCAAATAACCGCCCTGCCGTTTTAATTGTGCTTCATATCTGCTCAACCCCGTGCCTCCAGATTCAATGGACGCATCAGCAGCAGCGACATCCCGTAACCGTATTAGATATTCATTAAGAGACGCTTCAACGGTTAACACATACCCGTATCGAGCATCGGCATGCTTCGCCACATCTGCAAAAAGTTCTCTCACCAATCCCAACAATATGGTTTCACGCTCCATGCAATCATCCCCAGAAATCAATTCAGGCAAAAAGCACCGCGCCATCAAATCCCAACAGTTCTAATCGTGATTGATGCGTCCTTGCAATTTCACATAACGCCCTAAGGACCTCATCGCCGTCCACCTGTCCTCTTGAGACATCTGTTATGCCACTATCCTCATCGTTGGCATGATGAACATCTTCAAGTTGCTCAATCAAAGCATGGGAACGTAGCGACGCCTTCCGAAGACATTCCTTTACTTCGTCGAGCTTGACCGAATCGGCATCCTGCACTTGCCCGAGCAATAAAATCGCATCGACGACGTCATTGGTCACATAATCATGTAGCGTATGGGCAATCTCCAGTTTTTCTTCTTGCCTCCGCACCATATCACGCAGTTCCATCTGACGTTGAGTCTGTTGCATTAATCCACCTATCAATGCTGGCACAAGACACATTACCAGTATCAAAAAGAACCTTTGAGAGCAACTCCCTGCGTCAATGTCTTTCTCCTCATGTCCAATCAGAGGAAGAAACCAACTCATTCCCGATACCACAGCGGCGAGCGCCAACCCCTGATTCAGCTGAAAGTACCCAATTATTCCGAGAGCCATGGCACAAGCCATAAAATATTCCGGAGGCAAAGAGTTCCACAACCCACTCGGGAATAGAGAAACACACCAAACAATAAGCGTCACCCAACTGCCATGCCATGGAGAAAAAACAGTGCAAACCAATGATCCAAACGAGAAACCGATCAGAAATAAATCACAATCAGTCATGGCGCATGACGACCGGAGTAGTGCGTCGCTTACTCCGCATAAATGAACCAATAGGCATACGAGAACAAAAGGCATCAGTGTCTTCTGAAGGTGCGACATATGCTTTAAGTCGCCTGATAACGAATTAGCAGCCACGCCAAATCTCCATATATGCATCGACTTATCCCGTATACGTTATTAATCATTTCCGGTTGATTCAACCCTGAATCAGATGTCTCTGTCTACATATCCGGATGGCCTCCACCCGTTTCCTGACGCCAAGTTTCTGAGCAGCATGATTAACATGCGAAAGCACCGTAGCACATGAGATATTGAGACGGCCACCAATTTCACCAGTAGTTAACCCCCTCGCATACATTCCAAGAATCTCCAATTCACGAGCAGAAATGCCTGCATGCGCTACTTTCGGAACAGCATGAAGACGCGCATACGCTTCTTCAACGGAAAGAAAACCATGGTCGACATCCGCACTTTTCCCAGATGCCGCGATATGTACCGCATTTACGAAATCCGGCGAAAGGATTTCTTGCTTAGAAAATAAACCTTGCGCCCCCGCCAAAGCTAACCGTTGACGGTATTGATCAAGCGCGTACGAGCTCACACCGAGAATACCAACTCTTGAGTCTCGTAATCCTATCTGCCGACAGACATCGATTCCGGAAATACCATTCAGTGCAAGATCTAGAACGATAACTTTGACCGTTACAGCGTCAGACAACGGTCCAAATACCATACGTTCCAACGTGTATTGCGCATTCGTATCGCTCCAGCCAATACGTATCGCCGCGTCCCTCTGACGCAACAGAAGCGATATCATTTCTAACGCGCACGCATCATTATCGAGAATCCCCACATCAATGTGAAAACCACTCTGCTTCTCGCCCATATTTTCCAGCATAGTTCCCATAAGGGGAGTCACCTATACGGCTTCCATTTTTTCTGGAATCATCATTGCCTCAGCGCTTTCCCAAACACATTATTGTTGTGTTCGCATTGAAGCGAACACAACAAATCAAGGAGATAAAAATGACAATCATCAAAAAGAGAATCGTCTTCTTCATGATGGCGTTGCTGACCGGCCTCCTCCTAACTACAGCATTCCAACCTTTCGCACAAGCAGTGGAATCTCCGACGATCTCGACACCTGCCGCAATTCAAGGCCTTGACGAATACATATCAACCAGTCCAACAGGAGCCTTCACTCTCAATGAAGATGCCGCACTCACGGATGGGTACTCGCAAGAAGCCATCAATATGGTAGAACACCAGCTCTTCATCATGAATGACCTTTCCCGTTCGAAAAATTCTGTCGTAGATTCCACAACGCTGACAGTGACCATTTACCAATCCTCAGCAAGGGCACGAGGCGTGAACAAATATATAGTCCATTGGAACGGCCTCACCGAGCGCTGGATGGATAGCGACAACACAAAAGCCTACATACGAGGGCTAGAGACCGGCGGAAATGTTAGCAAATTTGTCCCCTTGGGTGGGAAGCATGGCCAAACTCTATTCTGCATCATCAATTGCACAGGCTAAACAAGCGGCGAAACCAAGGCAGAGGTATCATTATGTTCACCCAGTACTCGACAACAGGCACTACGACTATTCCGAATATTTGGTACGGAGCACAATGAGTTTTGTCCAACCAGCAAGGATGAGGAGATTGGCATGTTTCGGCGTACAGCACAATGGATCGCATATTTCATCATCGTCATCGCACTGGTGTGCGGGGCTTGAGGTCATTGGGAATCTTCCTGTTCAGTCGCAATCATCCTTGCCTTTGGGCACGCACCTTTGGCTTGTGCTATGGTGTGCGCTCGGTTTGATGATTCCAATATTCGTGTGGTTTTCCAGAACCTATCCGCCGGCGTTCATCGTTTGCACGACGGCCATCTGCCTATGGATTGGCTCACACTCGGCTTGAAGTATTCACATATCTCCCCGGGAGGTCTGTTCTCAGGCTCGACTGTGGATATCGTCAGCAATATACTCAACGCCATCTCGCTCATCGTATTGTTGTTCGCATGGTCGCGCAATGACGACAAGTAGCGGACAGTAGGCACTGGGCGAAACCATCCACGCTAGACGCGACGCCGCGCGCCGGACCAGCATGCGGATAGCGGGAACGGCTTGACGGCGGGTTTTCGTAAGATTGAACAACGCATGTGGCCGCCCACGACGTCGTTTGGGGCCGGCTGGTCGACCTCAAGCGTGAAATCATACGAAACCGTTCCAGCATAAGCGAGAGGTTGTTATGTCCGAAAAGATTAAGGTCGGCATTCTCGGAGCTACGGGCATGGTCGGACAGCGCTTCGTCACGCTGCTCGAAAACCATCCGTGGTTCGAATTGGTCACCCTTGCCGCATCCGCGCACAGCGCCGGCAAGACCTACGAAGAGGCCATCGGCGGTCGCTGGAAGATGGAAACGCCGATGCCGGAATTCGTGAAGAACATGGTCGTCAAGAACGTGGCCGACGTGGAAGACGTGGTCAAAAACGTCGATTTCGTGTTCTCCGCAGTGAACATGCCGAAGGCTGAGATTCGCACCATCGAAGAGGAATACGCGAAGACCGAAACGCCGGTCGTGTCGAACAACAGCGCCCACCGTTGGACCCCGGACGTGCCGATGGTCGTACCGGAGATCAACCCCGAGCATTACGACGTGATCGCCCACCAGCGCAAGCGCCTCGGCACCAAGCACGGCTTCATCGCGGTCAAGCCGAACTGCTCCATCCAGGCTACACCCCGGCGCTCGCCGCTTGGAAGGAATTCGAGCCGCGCGAGGTTATCGTGAGCACCTATCAGGCCATCTCCGGCGCGGGCAAGACGTTCAACGACTGGCCGGAAATGGTGGGCAACATCATTCCGTTCATCTCCGGCGAAGAGGAGAAGTCCGAGAAGGAACCGCTGAAGGTGTTCGGCCGCGTCGATGAGGAAAAGGGCGAGATCGTGCCGTTCGACGGCCCGCTGAAGATCACCTCGCAGTGTATTCGCGTGCCTGTGCTCAACGGCCACACCGCCACCGTGTTCATCAACTTCGGCAAGAACCCGACCAAGGAAGAGCTCGTCGATCATGCCTGGTCAACTACACGAGCAAGGCTTCCGAGCTTGGATTGCCGCATGCGCCGAAGCAGTTCATCCAGTACCTGACCGACGACGATCGCCCGCAGGTCAAGAAGGACGTGGACTACGAGGGTGGCATGGGTGTTTCCATCGGCCGTCTGCGCGAGGATTCCATTTTCGATTGGAAGTTCGTGGGGCTCGCTCACAATACTTTGCGCGGCGCTGCCGGCGGCGCTTTGGAAAGCGCCGAAATGCTGAAGGCACTCGGCTACATCACCAAGAAGTGATAACGATCTGCATATGTTCTGCAGTTACGCATGATCATGCATGATTGTACATGGTGATATCTGATTTCTGCAGAACATAATATTGCGGAGGATTGTTGATTATTCAGCAATCCTCCGCTTTTTCATTTGCAGATTATCTGAAAAAATATCTGTAAAACAGATATGGGAATAAAAAAGACTTGGCTGAGACGCCTCAAGCAATCCAGTCAAGTCTTTTTTCGATTGTTATTGCGCGGTATTGCGTCAGCGACCAGTACCGCCATACACCACGGCTTCCACCTGCTCGGCATCCAAGCCGTAGGCAGTGTGCAGCGCGCGGACGGCGTCCTGCAGCTGCTCGAGCGGGACCAGCGCGGCGATGCGGATTTCGGACGTGGAGATCATCAGCACATTCACGCCCTCGTCGCTCAGCGCGTTGAAGAACTTGGCAGCCAAGCCGGAGTGGGTCTTCATACCCACGCCCACCACGGCCACCTTGCCCACGTTGGCGTCGATGTCGAAGGACTGGTAGCCCAGCTCGTCCTGCTTCTCCTGCAACACATCCCGCACCTTGGCAGCGGCGGAACCCGGCACGGTGAAGGAAATATCGGCGGTGCCGGTGGAAGCGGAAGCCTGCACGATCATATCGACGTTCACGCCGGCCTCGGCCAGCAGCGTGAACACCTTGGCGGCCATGCCCGGCTCGTTCGGCACGCGGCGCACGGTGGCCAGCGATTCGGTGTTGTCGTGTGCGACGCCGGAAATGATCGGGACTTCCGGCCCCAGATCGGGGAAACAGATCTCCCAAGGACTGGTTGTTGTTTTCGCTCATGTTCTTACCTTTGTTCGTAAAGTCTTGGTTTTCTTGCGATTGCCTGCGATGTCTCGCGATTGCCGAATGCGAATCTCAGATATCTCAGATGTTCGGCAATGTGCGCGGATCGACGCCTTCCGGCACGATCAGCGTGCCGCGACGGTGGGAGAAGGAGCTGCGCACATGCAACGGCATGTCGAATCGCTGCGCGTATTCCACGCAACGCAGGGCAAGCACCTTGGAGCCGCAGGAAGACATTTCCAGCATCGACTCGTAGTCGATGACGGGGGATACGGCGTGCAGTCGGCACAATGCGCGGATCGGCGGTGAACACGCCATCGACGTCGGTGTAAATCTCGCATACGTCGGCGTCCAGCGCCACTGCCAAAGCCACTGCGGAGGTATCGGATCCACCTCGTCCGAGCGTGGTGGCGTCGCCACCCTCATTCACGCCCTGGAAGCCGGCCACGATGGCCACGGAACCCTTGTCGAGCGCACGACGCACGCGGTCAGGCTTCACGGCCTTGATATGCGCGGTACCGAACTGGGCGTCGGTCATGAAACCAGCCTGGGAGCCGGTGAAGGAGTAGGCGTGAGAGCCGGCCGCATGAATTGCCATTGCGAGCAAACTCATCGAAATACGCTCGCCTGCGGTCATCAGCATGTCCATCTCGCGCGCCGGCGGGTTGGAGTCGATGCTGAGCGCCTGATCGATCAGGTCGTCGGTGGTGTCTCCCATTGCGGAGACCACGACGGCCACGTCATTGCCGGCGTTCTTCGTTTCGATGATGCGTCGGGCCACGCGCTTGATCGATTCTGGGTCGGCTACGGAAGAGCCGCCAAATTTCTGCACGATGAGAGCCACAACTTATCCAATCTTCTTCAATGTGTTGCCCGCCAACATACTAAGCAGGCTGGTCAATTATAGGAAAAATCCGATTTGTCAAGCCCCTGCACGCCCAACATGCGGAACAATATATGGGATCCTCGCAAATCCTCCGCGCGTTTTTTCGTACATACGTTCCGCACGGGTCTTCCATGATCGCCCGCGCAACGTTTGCGCAATCGTCAGCATATGCCGGCAATGTAACGGATGTGGCGAATATGATGTCAGACCGCACGACGCCCGGCCAGCGCACGCCCGAGCGTAATTTCGTCGGCATATTCAAGGTCGCCACCGACCGGCAGGCCGCTCGCCAATCGCGTGACTTTAATGTCGGTTTGCGAAAGCAGCTGCGACAGGAAGCTGGTGGTCGCTTCGCCTTCCACATTCGGGTTGAGCGCGAGGATCACTTCGGTGACTTCGCCGTCTTTGAGCCGTTCGATAAGTTTGGCGATGTTGAGGTCGCTGGGCTGCACGTTGGCCATCGGGTTGATGACGCCGCCGAGCACGTGGTACAGGCCGCGGTATTCGCGCGTGCGCTCGATGCTCATCACGTCTTTCGGCTCTTCGACCACGCAGATCACGCTGTGGTCGCGACGCGGATCGGCGCAGACCGGGCATGGGCTGGTTTCGCACACGTTGCCGCAAATGTCACAGAATCGTATTTTCTCTTTGACTTCGGCGATGGCGTCGATCAGCCCCTGTGATTCCTCGTCGGATGCGTTGAGCAGGTAGAAGGCGATGCGTTGCGCGCCTTTCGGCCCGATGCCGGGCAGGTGCGCGAACGCGTCGATCAGTCGTTGGATGGCGCCGTCATAGGCCAGTGCCATGGTTCACCTCTCCTTGGTTTCCATAAGATTCGCGATTATGCAGTGCTTACGATTGCGTTGATTCGTCGATTTTGCTCGGTTTCGCATTTTTGCTTGCGACTGCACCGCCATCAGTCGTCGAGATTCTTCTTCTGCTGCATGTTGCGCGGGTTTTTTGCATCGTCCGGCCCGAAATCCTCGACTTTTTTCACCTCGAACAGTCGGGTCAGATCGTCCACGCTTAACGCGGTTGACGCCCCGATCGACTCGTCGCTCATGGAATATTCGTCATCTTCCGCGGCGACCTGCGGCATTGGCTGCGCCGGCGCGGAGAACTGCTGGCTCCACGGATCGGCATTCGGCTGGCCTTGCTGCGGTACCGCGTCCTGCCGCGGTGCGCGATGCTGGTGATTGGCGTGCTTCGGAGCCGCCTCAGGTTCCGTTGGAGCAGGCATGGGATCCACCGGTCCTGCCTGAATCGGCATGGGGTTACCCCAAGGATCGTCGTCCACCGGCGCTTGCTGCGGTACAGGCATCGGTGCCGCCCAAGGATCAACGTTATCGCTGACATCGGGAACAGCCACATGTTTCGCATGTTGTTCCGGCGCTTTCACATCGTTGACGCCGCTTGCGACCACCGATTGCGGTTGCATCGGCTGTGCAGATGCAACCCAAGGGTCATCATCCGGAACAGGCCGTTCCGGATGATGGACTTCCTGCGTCGGGGCCGCCCATGGATCGACTTCCTCGGATCCACCGGCAGCAGCTCGATGGCCCTCCTCATCGCCGGAGTCTCCGGCATTGCCACCGTCTTCGGCGCTCTTCGCGCTTGTGCCGGCCGGCTCCTTGCCGGAGGATTCGAGACCTGCAGCAGTACCAAGATTGGCCGTCAGCAGCGTGGCCGCTTTAAGCTGTTCCTGCACGAGTTGCGCATTGATCTTGCTCTGCTCTTCCGGGCTGAGTTTGCTCCACGGCACCGATTCGGACCCGTCCGCCAGCTTTTTGGCAGGCGCGAGCGTGACGCTCGGTCCGAACGCCTTATGCACTTCGGCGCGGACGATTTTCACCACTTCGGTATTGCCGTCCACCGATTCCTTTGCCACCGCTTTGGCAAACGCGTATTTGCTGAGCGCCTTGTCGAATTTGATCCACAGACGGTCGCCGCTCAGTAGCACGCGAGGCACTTTTTCACGGCTTACGTAACGTTGCACGTCTTCCGGAAGGGTTGCGACCAGCGCATCCCACTTCTGGTCGGGGGTGCGATCGTCATGAATGGGAGCTGGTACGGAAGTTGCGGCAGGCGCAGCGGAAGCGACGGAAGTCGTCGCATTCATCGCCTGCTGCACGTCAGCAAGCACGGAAGCCACGCCGGATGCGACGGCATCGGCAGGATTCGTCGGCGCCACGGACGGCTGCACAGGCGCGGAAGGGGTATCGATCACAGGCGCAGAATCCTGCGCCCGCACATTTCCTGCGGCATGTCGTGCCGCACGGCGACGGGAGCCGGCCATGGATCCACGCGACGATTCGGCAGCCGCGGAAGTTCCGGCATCGCTGGCAAAATCAGGTACACCGGAAGATGACGCAACGACAGCCATCCCTTCCTCACGCCCGGCCAACAAGCGCGCGGCAAGCAATTCCAATCGCATGCGCGGCGAAATCGCACCGGTCATATTGGCAAGCGTCGCATTGATCGTGTCAGCCATCTGCGTCAGCGCAGACAATCCCAAAGCGGAAGCCTGACGACGCAAATCATCCATGTTCTCGGCGGCCGCATCGTCGGAAAGCACGCTTTCCGCACGCTCTCCGCCCAACGTGAGCACCAGCAGATCGCGTACGCGGGCAAGCAAATCCTCAACAAATCGACGGGGATCGAAACCACCGACCACGACCTTCTGAATCACGCCATACAGTGCTTCGCCATTTTTGTCGGCAACGGCGTCGACGGCCTCGCCGATCAGAGCGTAGGCGTGAAGCCAAGCAACGCAACCGCGGAGTCGTATGCGATGCTGCCATCGACCGCACCGACCATGAGCTGGTCAAGCACGGAAAGGGTGTCTCGCACGGAACCGCCGCCGGCACGCATGGCAAGGCGCAGCACGCCCGGCTCGGCTTCGATATGCTCGTCTTCGCAGATCTGCTCGAGGTACGGGCCCATAACCTCCTGCGGCACTAGGCGGAACGGGTAATGGTGGGTGCGCGAACGGATGGTGCCGATCACCTTGTCGGGTTCGGTGGTGGCGAAGATGAACATCACATGCTCCGGCGGCTCCTCCACGATTTTCAGCAGTGCGTTGAAGCCTTGCGGCGTGACCATGTGGGCCTCGTCGAGAATGAAAATCTTGTAGCGGTCGCGGGCCGGGGCGAAACCGGCGCGTTCGCGCAGTTCACGGGCATCATCCACACCGTTGTGCGAAGCGGCATCGATTTCGACCACGTCGATGGAACCCGGACCGCCGGTGGCCAGGTCCTTGCAGCTTTCGCATTCGCCGCAGGGGTGGGAAGTCGGCCCTTTGGCACAGTTGACGCAACGCGCGAGAATGCGTGCGGAACTGGTTTTGCCGCAGCCGCGCGGACCGGAAAACAGGTAAGCGTGCGTAAGTTTGTTCTCATCAAGCGCTCGCATCAGCGGAATCGTGACCTGATCCTGCCCGATCACGCCGTCGAACGTGTCGGGACGATACCTTCTATAGAGTGCCAGTGCCATCGCAATTCCTTCCGCTGTGGTGTCACTAGGCTACCGATTAATTACGACACGTTTTTTCTCAAAGACCGGCCGCACAGCCTGCCCGTAACGGTGAAGCGCGTGTCCCCAAAGACAAGCGCCGCGGCAACGTTTAAGCTGGGAGTGACGACAGCGACACTACGAAATTGACATTGTGTCAATTTACGGTTTAGACTGAGGGCAGTCAAGAAATTGACAGAGTGTCAACGTGTCGCGCAGGTGAGAGACGCCACTCGAACGAAGGAGAGAAAGCCATGGACGGACAGCACAACGCCTCCGCAACAACAGTCGGAGACGCACGCCGCGCGCAAATCGTGCATGCAGCCCGCGCAATCTGCCTTTGGAAAGGGCTTTTCGAAAATCACGATCAGCGATATCGCAGGTCGCGTAGGCATGACCAGATCTCTCTTCTACCACTATTTCCAAGACAAAGACCAAGTTGCGGACGCCGTGCTCGACGACGTCATCGACGAAGTCATCTCGCAATTGGAGGAGTGGAACGCCAATCGAGAAGTCGGCAACATCTCGAAAGCGCTCGATGACGTGGTGCGACTGACCCGTTCCCTCATCGCCGATGAGGGCCCGTTCAGCCAACGCATGATCGAAGACGGCAACGCGGGACTGTACATCAAATTCATCGACCGCGTGGCCGATCGCATTGCGGAATACATCTGCAATTCGACAGTGCGCGATTTCGAGAAATTGCATGGCATGCCCATCACCAACGAGCATGAGACGTTCTATACGCTCATCGTTGGCCTGATTTCGCTGATCAGACTGCATCCCGACATTGAAGACACCGTCATCAGACAGGTCGCAGCACAGACGCTGCACCTGAACGAATACATGTAAACGCAGCTCACCCCGCGCGCATACGTGTTGAGAGAAAGGAAGAGCGATGTTGTTCCAAGTCTATGGCGACACCGCCATATACCAGTGGATCGGATGGATCCTCGTATTCTGCTGCCTGATCGGCGCCAATGAGCTGGCCCGTCGCACCAAGACCGGTGGCGTGATCGCGTTCCTGATCGTGCCGGCCATTCTGACCATCTACTTCATCACCATTTACGTGGCCGCCGCGATGGGTGCCGAATGGGCGCTCAGCAATCCGACCTACGTGCATATGACCAGCTGGTTCCACTATGCCAAGCTATATGCGGCCACCGCAGGCTGCATCGGCTTCATGGCACTCAAATACAAGTGGGGCAAGATCGGCAAATCCGAATGGTTCAAGTGCTTCCCGTTCGTCATCGTCGCCATTAACATTCTTATCGCCGTGGCCTCCGACTTCGAATCGGCCATTCGCGCTTGGGGCACCACATGGGTTTCCACCGAAGGCGTGACGCTCATGGGCGGCTGGCACAACGTGTTCAACGGCGTGGCGGGCCTCATCAACATCGCCTGCATGACCGGATGGTTCGGCATCTACGTGTCGAAGAGGAAGCAGGACATGCTCTGGCCCGACATGACGTGGGTTTTCATCGTCGCATACGATATTTGGAACTTCTGCTACACCTACAACTGCCTGCCGACCCACTCCTGGTATTGCGGCCTCGCGCTGCTGCTCGCCCCGACCGTGGCGAACTTCTTCTGGAACAAGGGCGGCTGGATTCAGAACCGCGCCAACACGCTCGCCATCTGGTGCATGTTCGCGCAGGTGTTCCCCATGTTCCAGGATGAGTCCAAGTTCGCCGTGCAGTCGGTGAACAATCCGAACGTGAACCTGACCGTGTCGATCATC
>VOFB01004808.1_pt1 | contig 48504 bp, 88 predicted proteins | sample 5384141 | NCBI WGS metagenome assembly VOFB01 (sample SAMN12384721, study PRJNA508395) | human gut metagenome | isolation source: healthy gut A | host: Homo sapiens | reverse complement strand
TCATTGGCCTTCGTTCAGTTACGTATTGCTGTACATTTTTTTATTTAAATATTTTTTTATGAAGTGATATATAAAACATAGTAATCCCAAAATTAAACAATACTTAAACATTAAATCATAATGTAAGTACAAACTTCTAAAGTCCAAATTTATACTTCCAACTACTGCGTATTCATCATCTACAACAAAGGTCTTGGCATGCATAAACCCAGGTATAAATTCATAAATCTCTATCCCATCTTTTATAAATGATTCATAATATGATTTTGTAACAGCGTGGACAAATTTTTTATCAGGTATATAAGGTGTTACTATCTTAATATCTACGCCAGATTTTGATGCTATTTTAAGTGCAGTCGCCATCTCATTGTCGATTATTAAGTATGGAGTATTTATATAAATATAATCTTTTGCTTTATTTATCAAGTTTAAATATACAGTCTCACCTATTGGTTCATTTATAAGAGGACTGTCATCAAAAGGCTGTACATATCCATTTGTGTTGTAATATTTATCTTTAGATGGTTTAAATCTCATATAATCTTCTTCTCGATTATCTATATAGTCCCACATAGATAAAAACATTCTAGTCAAATTCCAAACTGCATCACCTTTTAACATTATAGCTGCATCTTTCCAATATCCATGCTTTTCATATTCATTTATATATTCATCAGCTAAGTTTATACCTCCTGTAAATCCTACATCCCCATCTATCACTACTATTTTTCTGTGGTCTCTATTATTAAGCCTTCTTGTAAAAAAGGGTTTAACCGGATTAAATACCTTGCATTTTATACCCTTAGCTTCTAATTTTTTGATAATTATGTGGTAGTGTAATTATACACCCTACATCATCATAAATAACCCTCACATCAACACCTTGTTTTACTTTTTCTTCTAAAATTTCTAATATTGAGTTGAACATTTTTCCCTCTTGTATTATAAAATACTCTAAAAATAAACTTTTTAGCTTTTTTTCAATTCTTTCAAAAGAGCTTCAAACTTCTCCTCCCCAATTTTAAAATAAGTCGTCTCTGTATTATTATAAACAGGGCATTTTGCATAATTTAATATATATGCACTTTGATTTTTTGCATATATATTATCTTCTTGTAGTTTTTTTGCATTATTTTATCATTTTGTTTTAAAGAGTGTGTCATCTCTATATTTTGTATCGCCATCTTAAGCTTTTCTCTTGCACTGAGTTTATTTCCACCGTATAGTAGATAAAAAGCCCACCAAATACAGGGAAAATCATCACAGGAATAATCCATGCAATTTTATAACTAGGATTACTTTTACTATTAGTAATTATAAAAACTATTACAATGCTAAGTGCTAGAGAAGCTATATAGAAGTTAAAGAAATACTCACTATATTGTAATAAGAAAAATATTATTATTGCTACTTGTATTAAAAACGAAATTGCCAGAAGTATTATTCTCTGTACAGATCTTTTTAAATAAAATATTCATAAATTCCCCTCTTTTGCAATATATTCACTATTATTATATGTTTTTATTTCAGTACTGATATAAATTTAAAAAAGAACCACTATATGAATAATTATTACATAATGGTTCTTTTAAATCAATTTATAATGTGTATCAATTTTTTAACTAAACTAAAATAGATAATTTATCTTCTAGCATCTTTTTAGCAATTTGAGGATTTGCTTGTCCTTTTGAAGCTTTCATCACTTGACCCATTAAATAACCTGCAGCTTGTTTTTTACCAGCTTTAAAGTCTTGTATTGATTGTGGGTTATTTTGTAAAACTTCATCAACTAATTTTTCAAGTTCGTCAGATGAACTTATTTGAGTAAGTCCTTTTTTCTTTTATTATAACTTCTGGTGATTTATTAGTATCGAACATCTCTGCAAATACTTCTTTACCAGCTGTCTTACTTATTTTGCCTTCATCAATAATTTTAATTAGATGAGCTAAGTTTTCAGGTTCCATTTTTATATCTTCTGGTTCTAATCCTTTAACGTTTAGAAGTCTCAACATATCTCTAAGATATAGTTGTCTACTACTTTAGGATCTACACCAAGTGCAACTGTATCTTCATAGAAATGTGCTAGAGTTTTGTTTGCAATTATTATAGATGCATCTTTTGAGGTATTTTATAATCTCTAACAAATCTTTGTCTTTTTCTCTGCAGGCATTTCTGGAAGATTTTCTCTTTGTTTTATCTACAAAAAGACTGCTCAATTATAATAGGTGTTAAATCTGGTTCTGGGAAATATCTGTAGTCATGAGCTTCTTCTTTTGAACGCATTGGTAAAGTTTTGGCTTTGCTGCATCCCATCTTCTAGTCTCTTGTCTTATTTTATACTCTTCACCGTATTGATATAATTCTCTTTTGTCTTTTTTTTCTTCTCTCTCTAGAGCTTTTTGAACTTCTCTAAATGAGTTTATATTTTTTATTTCGACTTTTGTTCCGTATTCTTCTTGTCCAACAGGTCTTATAGATATATTGGCATCACATCTTATTGAACCTTGTTCCATACGACAGTCAGATACTTCAGCATATTCAAGTATTCCTTTAATTGTCTCATAAACTCTGCAGCTTCTGCAGGAGATCTTAAATCTGGCTCTGTAACTATTTCTATTAGAGGTACACCACATCTGTTGTAATCTATTAGTGAATATGGTTCATCTTCTAAATGCACAAGTTTACCTGCATCTTCTTCTATATGTATTCTGTTTATTCTTACTTTTACTTCCTTCCCTCAAAATCAAATTTAACAAAACCTTCACCACACATAGGTATATCGTATTGTGATGTTTGCAAGTTTTTGTTAAGTCCGGATAGAAGTAGTTTTTTCTGTCCATTTTATTGTAATTATTTATCTTGCAACCAAGAGCAGTTCCAGCCTTTACTGCAAGTTTTATTACATCTTCATTTAATACTGGTAAAGTCCCTGGAATACCTAAGCATATTGGACAAGTATTTTCATTAGGTTTTTACCGAATTCTGTAGAACAGCTACAGAATATCTTTGTTTTGTTTTTAATTCGGCATGTATTTCAAGCCCTATGACTGTTTCATATACCATAATCTACACCTCTCTATCAAATTGTAGTGCTAATTTCTTTTCAAGTTGATAAGCAACTTTGTATATCTTATCTTCGCTAAATGTATCTCCTATTAATTGGATACCTACTGGAAGTCCCTCTTTGCTCTTTCCTCCTGGCATTGACAATGCTGGCATTGTAGCTAAGTTTATATTTATTGTATATATATCTGCTAAATACATGGCAGTTGGGTCTTCACATCTCTCACCTATTTTAAAATGGAAGTATTGGAGATACTGGGCCAATTATTATATCGTATTTTTAAATGCTTCTTTGAAGTCTTGTTTTAATTTTGTTCTGAATTTTTTGAGCTTTATTGTAATAAGCATCATAATAACCTGAAGATAGAGCATAAGTTCCTAGCATTATTCTTCTTTTTACTTCCCTACCAAAAGCTTCACTTCTGCTTTTTTTCTATCATATCGTCTACTGATGTGTAGTCTTTTTGCTCTATATCCGTAGCTAACTGAGTTAAATCTAGCTAAGTTAGAACTAGCTTCTGCAGAAGATATTATGTAAGTATGGAGCAAGCCCGTCTTTAGTTATCGGTAGGAAAATTCTTCTAATTCACATCCTAATTCTCTCAATGCGTCTAAATCTTTAAGTACTATTTTTTTATCTCAGGGTCTAATCCTTTTCTTCTATAAATTCTTTTGGTATACCTATTTTCATACCTGCTATGTCTTGGCCTAATTGTTTTGTATAATCTACCTTTTCGCGTCCTTTTGCAGTAGTACAATCTAAGTCGTCTTCTCCTGCAATTATATCTAATAGATAAGCATTATCTTCTACATTCATTGAAAATGGCCCAATTTGATCAAGTGATGAACCAAAAAGCTATAAGCCCAAATCTAGATACTAATCCATAAGTTGGTTTCATACCTACTATACCGCAAAATGATGCAGGTTGTCTTATTGAGCCACCAGTATCAGAACCTAGTGCTAGTGGAACCATTTCACTTCCAACAGCAGCCGCAGAACCACCAGAAGACCCACCAGGAACTCTAGTTAAATCGATTGGGTTTTTGTAACTTTCATAGCTGAATTTTCTGTTGAAGAACCCATAGCAAACTCATCTAAATTTGTTTTCCCTATAAGTATTGCATCTTCAGCTTGTAATTTTTTAATTACTGTTGCATCATATGGTGGCACAAAATCCTCAAGCATCTTTTGAGGCACAAGTTGTCTTTACACCATGTGTACATATATTGTCTTTTATAGCTATTGGTATACCAGCAAGGCGTCCTAATTTTTCACCTTTAGCTAGTTTTTCATCTATCTCTTTTGCTTTTTAGTGCTTCATCAGTTCTAAGTAATAAGAAAGCATCTACTTTATCTTCTCTTTTTATCTATTGTATCTATATATGATTTAACAAGATCATAACTTTTTTACTTCGCCAGATTTTATTTTAGCTACTAATTGTTTTATACTCATTATAAAGTCCTCCTACTCAATGATTTTTTGGCACTTCTATTGCAGTACCTCTCATTGTTTTACATTTCTAAATAAATCTTCTATCTCACATTTTTTAGGAATGTCTTTTTCTAGTTACAGATACTGTAGGTCTTATTTCTACAACATCGTCTAAGTCTAGTGCATCTAGTGTTTTAAATTGTTGTAATATATTTTCAAATTCTTTTGCAAATTTTCAGCTTCATCTTCGTCAAAATGTAGCTTAGCTAATTGCGCAATATATTTAACTTCATCTTTACTAATTGCCATAATAATTTCTCCTTTTAATTTTATTTTAAAACTCTATTTAAATATGATATTTATCAAGTTTTAAATTTTATATACTACTTTATATTTATATATTACCATAACTATCTTATGGAGTTAATCTCTTCATATCTCTCTAGGTATAGGGCAGCCTCTCTTATGTTTGAAAGTTTTAGTATTTTCATAGTAAGTCTTTCAAGACCTATAGCAAATCCACCATGTGGGGGCATACCATATTTAAATGTTTCTAGATAAAAATCAAAATCTTCTGGGTTTAATCCAAATTTAATTATATTTTTTTTTTAACATTTCATAATCATGTATTCTTTGACCACCTGTAGTTATTTCAAGCCCATCATATATTAAATCAAAACTCTTTGTTAAAGTTTTGTCTTTATCATCAGGCATAGTATACATAGGTCTTTTTGTAACTGGATATTTAGTTAAAAAATACAAATTCTGTACCGTATTCTTTTTAACATAATCACAAATTAATTCTTCACCTTTTGCATCTATATTTCCAAGTGGTGATTTTTATTGTATTTTTCAAGAAGTATTTTGTGAGCTTTATCTAAAAGTTATTCTTGGTATTTTAACTTCATTTGGAAGTTCTATTTTATACATTTCTAACTTCTTTTTTACAAACTTTATTTAGATGTTTAAATAAATAATCTAAAAAACCTTCTTCTAAATCCATAAGTTCAAATTCATCTTTTATAAATCCCATTTCAACATCTAAACTTACATATTCATTTAAATGTCTCCAAGTATTGTGAAGTTCTGCTCTATATGCATGACCTATTTCATATACTCTTTCAAATCCTGCTCCCACCATCATTTGTTTATAAAATTGTGGTGATTGAGCTAAGAAAGATCTTCTATCAAAGTAGTTTACTGTAAACATCTCTGAACCACCTTCAGTAGATGAATCTATAATTTTTGCAGTATGTATTTGTTCAAAGTTTTTAGATCTTAAATAATCTCTAAACGCTTGTTCTATTTCATTTTGAACCTTAAATATTGCCCTTATTTCTGGTCTTCTAAGTGCTATTGTTCTGTGATCTAATTGTGTTTCTAAAGCCGCTTTATTTTTTATAGCTGTTTATTTCAAATGGAAGTTTATCATAATATGTTCTTCCTAGTATTTTAATTTTATCTACAATTATTTCTATTCCACCTGGAGCCTTTTTCATTTTTGCTTTTTTTACCTATTACTTCTACAGCATTTTCAAGTTTTAATCCTTCAATTTGTTCTTTATTTGTAACAAGTTGTATTATACCACTTTTATCTCTTAATTTTATAAATACTACACTACTCAAATCGATAATTTTATATATCCAACCTCTAAGTAGCATAACTTTCATCATCTGAAACTTTAAGTTCGCTTATAAAAGTTCTATCTAATGTTTTTTCTATTGTCTGCATAAATTTCACCCTTTCTTTTTTATACTAATATTATTTTTCCCCTTAATTTTTTTAATTAAAAAACCCGTCTCTATACTAATGTATAGGGACGGGATAATTTCCGCGGTACCACCCTAGTTGGCTAAAAGCCCAACTCTGCAAAGTACTAATATACTTTTTTTCTCCTTTAACGGTGAGACTCCGTTTAGCTTTTTACTCTTATAAAGTATAATTTCTTCTAACTACTCCAAAGTGTTAGTTTCAATTTAAGTATCATATAGAGCTTCCACCATTCCTACTCTCTGTAAATCAAACTTAAATTTACTTTCTTTTTCATTGCATTTTTTTATTAACTTTTATTATGTATACATTGTAGGATAAAAAAAATATTATTCATAACCAGATTTTTTATATTTTTCATATTTTTTTAATTTTCTCTAAATTTATATTTATATTATATCTGTTTTTATTTTTATACATTTTATATATGATTTTATATTAAAATTGTAGGAATAATTATCAATAAAATATAAAAACTATTTCTTATTCTAAGTTGATTTAATACTATCCATATTTTAATTATATGATATAATAGTTAGCAAAAATTCAAATTTTTTGGGAGGAATATTTTTCATGATAATTAGTTAAATGCAAACATTATAGATATAGAAAATATTGCAAAGTTATATATTACAAATTGGAAAAATACATATAGTGAATTACTTCCTTTTTTTTAGATAACGGTAAATTCGGCTATATATAAATGGAGTAACTATTTAAATAGTTTAATAAATTATTTGCAGCTTAAATGATGAAAATACCTTCTTGGGAATTTTTGCATCTAAAGTCGATGATGAAGATGCACATTGGTGGTAAGATTCACTTCATGTAAAATAAAATTGAGGTCATGGAGTTAAAAGTTAATTTATGAAGTTGGTAAATAATTAACTAATAATTAAAAAGTATGGTTATTTGTATTTTGGGAAATGACAATGCCAAAATCTCTATAAAAAACTCCTACTCACTATACTTTGTAGATAATTTTGGTGGCATAAATCAAAATTCACAGGGATATTTTTAAATAATTTTACTTAATAAAATTTATTATATTATATTTAAATGACCTTTTTATAAGTATAGGATATGATTTTACATATCCTCGCTTTTAAATATTATTTTTATTCTCCAAAATAGTCCTAAAAATGCTTTACCATGTCTAGCTTCGTCTTTACACATTTCATGAATTGTATCATGTATAGCATCAAGACCTAATTCTTTTGCTTTTTAGCTATTTTTAATTTTCCTTCTGCAGCTCCATATTCAGCTTCAACTCTAGCACTTAAATTTGATTTTGTACATGGTTCTACTACCTCACCTAGAAGTTCTGCAAATTTAGCAGCATGCAGAGCTTCTTCTCCTGCTATTTTATCGTAAGCTGCACCTATTTCTGGATATCCTTCTCTATCTGCAACTCTACCCATGGCTAAATACATACCTACTTCTGTACATTCAGCTAAGAAGTTTGCTCTTAAGTCTTCTACTAATTCTTCGTCAATTCCTCTAGCAGAGCCGACATGATGTTCATCTGCCCAATCTAACTTATCTTTTTTTCTATGAATTTATCACTTCCAACACCACAGACTGGACATTTTTCTGGTGGTTCTTCACCTTCATATATGTAACCACACATACTGTACATACCCATTTTTTTTCATATTAAAACCTCTCCTTTGTATTTTACTAAGAATAGATATAAAAAAATTTCATATTTATTTATATATTCTTTTATGTATATTACATATTAGATAAATTATTTACATCTAATTCTAGGTATATTTTGGTCTAATCACTCAAAAAATATACACGAATATACAATTTATCTAAGGAGGTCTCTATGAGTTTTCTTAATATTTTTTTAACTGGATTTGCACTTTCTATGGATGCATTTGCAGTCTCTGTAACTAAAGGTATAACTCTAAAAAATATAAATTCAAGATTGCTTTTAAAATTGCATTTTCTTTCGGCTTTTTCTCAAGGTATAATGCCTTTTATAGGTTGGTTTTTAGGAATTAGATTTGAATCTTACATAAAATCTATCGACCACTGGATAGCTTTTTCTTACTATCTTTTATCGGACTTAAAATGATTCTTGAAGCTGTTGAAAGCAATAGAATAGATTTTAAAATGAATCTGAAAAAAGACACGTATATGAAAAGTATATCGACAATAGACAACAAAGAAATTCTTATATTATCTATCGCTACTAGTATAGATGCACTTGCTGTAGGTGTGAGTTTTGCATTTTAAGTATATCAATCTTTCCTGTTTGTTTTAGTATTTTTCTTATAACTTTAATCGTTTGCTTTTTAGGAGTATTAATAGGTAAAAAAATTGGGCTCTGTATTTAAAAAATTACGCTCAAATTATAGGTGGAGTTATTTTAATCTTTATTGGCGCTAGTATATTAAATGAACATATTCATTTTATATCGAAAATATTTTATTAAAAATAAGACATGCTATTTTTATGTGGTTTATATAAAAGTATTCCTATAATTTTATTATATACAGGAATACTTTTTATACGTCTATCTTATAAATGATATACCCTATTAACACGTTCACCTATAACACTAAGTGTCTCATTAGTTATAGTATTGCTAAGTAAGCTTATCTGATTTACAGACAGATAATTACCACCATCTTGTCCAATTAATGTAACAATATCGCCTTCACATACATCTATCCCACTTACATCAATCATCATTTGGTCCATACATACATTTCCTATTTGTTTTGCAAATTTTCCATCTACTAAGACTTTCATATCTTTTTTAGATATAAGTCTTGATAATCCATCTGCATAACCTATAGTTATAGTAGCTACTTTTTACATGCTCTGTGGCAGTGTAGTTGTTTCCATAGCCGACTGACTCTCCCTGTGTTATTTCTTTTACCATAGCTACCTTACATCTAAGAAAGTGGCGCCTCAAATTTCATATTATCTGGAAGATGATTTAAGGTATCGTCTAATGGGTCGCTTGGAACTCCATACAGTATTATACCTGGTCTGACTAAGTTGTAATGTAAATCCCTATAAGTGACTATTCCGTAGCTATTTTGAAGATGTATATTTTTAGGTTATACCCATCTTCTTTTAATTTATTTAATATAAAGTCAAAGTTGGAAATTTGTTGTTTAGTAAATTCTATATCAACTTCTAAATTACTGTCTGATCTAGATAAATGAGAAAAAGATTCCTTCTATTTGAATATTATTTAAATCAAACATCTTTTTATTAAATCAAGATGTTCCTTTGGTTCGCCTAATCTATTCATACCTGTGTTTAATTTTATATATCCTTTACTACGCCCGGTAGTTTATTTAATTCTTCAGCATATGCTTCATTTGCTAATGTTTGGCATAAATCATATTTGATTAAATCATCTTTTTCGACAACAAGGGGTCCATCCCAAAATTATTATTTCACCTTTTATCCCACTTTTTCTGAGCTTTATAGCTTCTTCTATAAAAGCAACTGCAAAATGTTTTACACCTATACTCTCAAGATATTTTGATACAACTATATCTCCATGACCATATGCATTAGCTTTTACAACACCAATTATATCTACATCATCATGCAAAAGTTTTCTTTATAACTTCTACGTTGTGTTTAAGTTTTGATAAATCAATTTCTGCCCATGCTCTAAAATTAGATGTATCAATTTCATTTTTATTATTATAAATTTTCATATCCACCTTGATTCCCCTATATATTTAATTTTAATATTATACATAAAATAGATATGCCATAATCTTTTTAATTAAATTATAACATATCTATTTTTGTTTAGTTTTTTAAGTATTTGTTTTAATACTTATTTATTTTTATTTTGATTTAAACTGTAGTTTATAATCTCTCATGTAGAGTTTCATTTTCTGTTGTCAGTCTTCTAGAATTAAATTCGTCTATTTTTTCTTTTAATTCTGGATCGTATTCTGTATTTTTTTTTGTATCATCTTCTCCTTTATCTTTTTCGTCCATTTCTTCCATTTCTAATTCTTTTATTATCTTTTCTATTTTTCTGCATTTTATTTTTTGCATATTTTTACAACAACTATGGAAGCAACGGCAAGTATACCACCTATTACTAGGCCTTTACAACAACATTCCTGTTGTTTTTTTTTTATCATCACAACAAAACATCACTAATCACCTCATCAGTTTAAATTAGTAATAGTATTTGTATTTTAAAAATAATATTTTATATAAAATCAAGAAATATTATCAGCTAATATCAGACATTTCTAGATTTACCTTTTCTTCTAAATGTTGTGATATATCGTATACTTCTTCTATTCCATTTTGATTTTTAGATTTTTTGAAAATAAGTCTTACTGTAGTTCCTTTATCAACTTCGCTTTCTATATTTATCTCTCCATCTAAAGCATCTACAAGTTTTTTGACTATACTAAGTCCGATGCCACTTCCTTCTTTTATTACAGCATTTTTTTTTCCATTCTCTCAAATCTGTCAAATATAGTGTTTATTCTGTCCTTAGGTATTCCAATTCCACTATCTATAACATCTATATATACTTTTTCTTTTTCGGTCTTTTACAATCACATCTATATTGCCATTTGGATTATGATATTTTATAGCATTAGAAAGTATATTTAACATTATTCTTTCCATCTGGTCTATATCTATATCGCAATATAATTCTTCTTGTTCTGCATCAAATACTACATCTATTTTTTGTCTTTTAGCAAAATTTATAACAGACATTGTAATATCTTCTGTAATAGAAACTATATTTACACGTTTTTTATGTATTTCAACTTTATTATTCTCTAGTTTTGTAGAATCTATAAAGTTATTTATAAGTCTAATAAGTCTATTGCAGTTTTGCTTTATAAGCTTGTTAAACTCTAAAATTTTATCATAATCTCCTTTTTGTAGGTTTAAATCTTGTATTTGAACGGTTGAGTATATTACATTTACAGGTGTTTTAAATTCATGTGATATATTTGACAAAACTTCATCCCTTGTTTTCTCCATTACATCTCTTAATTGTAATTCTCTTTTGGCATCTTCTAATTTTATCTTGTCTTCTATACTGTCTATTATGGAAACTTGAAATATCTTTTGATGTACAGTTTCATAAAATCTTATTTCTTGTGCTTCAAACATCACGTTATTATATGAAAATCTAGTGTGAATTACACTTTCTTTTTTTTTCGTTTTTATCTATAGATTTTATTGTTTTATCGTATTTTCTCTATCTTCTTTATAAATTAAATCCGATATATTTTTATTTATTATATTTTCCTCAGAATCTAATTTAAATAATTTTAGTACTTTATTATTTACAAACATTATCTTGTGTTTGTGAGATATTATTATCCCACTGGGCATGTTTTTTAAAAGCTGTTCATAGATTATTTTGTAGTATTCCATATTGAAATTTACTTCTTCTATTTTTTCTATATTTTGTTTTAGTTTTTCTCTTTCATCTAATAAATTGTAGTAAAGATTTCTATTTGGTCTTTTTATAATATCTCTAAAACATATAGTATATACTAAATATACATGAATAAAATTTAAAAATATAAGCCCTATGCAGTTGAGCTTATTGCTAAATGATGTCTGTGGATATATATTTGTAAATTCTACAGCACCTAAGAAAATCATAAATAATAATATGATAATTCTACATATAAATAAAATCTTCATATCTCTTATAGTGTTATAATTATAAAATTGTTTATTTAACTTATCTATTTTTAAGATGCAATATATATACTTGATAAAAAAAAATGCTGCAAAATATATTTTTAACATAATCAGATATATCAGGTATTATGCTTGTCCAAGTTATAAGTATATAAAGTATTGGTATAAATATCGCAATTACATTAGCAATATTATTAAATTTATATATTTTATTTTTTTACTGTAAGTATACACAAAGAAAATATATAGTGAAGCTTGGACGCCGAAATTAACTAGCGTAATTTCAATTTCTTTATTTAAAGTATCATAATTTAAATTATCAAATACATATATTGCAAATAATGCATTCGTTATTGAGACTATTCCAAAAATTCTAGCTAAATCCTTATAAATACCGTCTTCTGATGTGCTTAGTGTTACAATACTCATAATATACGCAAACATTCCAATTATTCCATTGATTATAATTAGGATAAGATACATATAATATATATTCATATCTTTTAAAACAGTAAAAACTCCCCCTATTATTAAAAAAGATAAACCCCAACAAAGTCAATTAAATAACTCTTTCTATTTAAAAATTTCATAAAGTCCCCCCCTATAAACCTTATCGTATAAAAGAGCAAATCATATTTACATCCCTATATACCTTATATTATATTTTCTTTTTTGCCTTTATTTACAAGTATTTTGGAGCATATTTTTATATATTAAATTTTTTAATATATTGACATAAATTTCTCAATAATTTTATATTAACTTATATTTTATACTTATATTATTAAAATCAAAAATAAAAAGAACACTGATAAAACAGTATTCTTTCATTTTGATTTCAATATATTATTTTATATTTATTAAGCATTTAATATTGCCTTTTCAACAGTTACATTTACTATTTTATAAATCAATACTCCCACTATTAAGTTTATAGCTACAGCTGGAACTACTACTGACATAAATAACACTGTGAAGTTTCCTGGAAGCCCGACTATTATTTGAGCTGCTGTTAAAAATATTGTTCCACTTACAAAAGTTCCTACTACCATCATTATACCTGTAACTATTAGATCTTTAACTTTATCTCCTAAAAGATTTTATAAAAGGAAGTTTATATGAAAGTGTCATAACTAAAAACATTATATTTGTAGTTATAAATTTATCTATAACATTTGGTATTTGCCCTCCTGGAAATGCACTAGTCATTCCTGCAAATATTCCTGCTATAATACCTGCTACTAAACAAGTTTTATAACTATCTCTATTTATAACCATAAGTGTAAATAACATTATCAATGTTGTATCTGGTTTAATTGTAAATATAGGTAGTGTTACTTGATGTAGTACTAACCCCATAGCTAATAATATTGCATTTAATGTTAATTTTCTCGTATTTGTTTTTTGTCCTCATTTTTTAAAACCCTCCTAAAATTCTTATTTTTAAATTTTCTTTAAATTCAATCTTCTCAAGTCCTTCTAATGGAGTTCACAACATTTTAACACCTCCTTTTTTCCTCATTTCGATACTTATTATAAATTTATCAACACTTTGAAAGTTTATAAATTTGTTTAATTTGTATTTTTATATTAATTTTTCTTAAAATTAAAAAACTCCGTCCTATTATATTAATAGGACGGAGATAATATCCGCGTTGCCACCTAATTTGTATATAAATATATACCTCTCAATAAAGTACTAACATACTCTTTCGCTATAACGTGATCACGGTAAAGTCTACTTTCAAAAAGTTGATTTCAATTTACTCCTCTAAGGCCCATTCATTAAATTTCTTCTTGTCGAGATTCCACCATCCTCAACTCTATATTGAACCTAAATTTAATTACTCTCCCTCTTCAAAGGATTTAATTTATATTATTCATACTTATATAGTATTCAGTTTTGTAAATTTTGTCAACAGTTTTTATATTTAAATTAAATTATTTTAAATGGATTTAGATAAATATCACTTTTAATTGTTTCAAATTCTTCAAAGCTATCTATAAATCTCTTCATAACATCTTTGAATAGATCTTCTGTGTCAAAGTGTCCACAGTCAATTACATTCATATTTATATCTAGAGCATCTTGTGCTTCGTGATACTTCATATCTCCAGTTATTAAAACTTGAGCACCTTTTATTTTTTTGATAATTTAACTAAGTCAGATCCAGCACCTGTGCAAAAGTGCAATTCTTTTTATTTTAGAATTTAAATCCCCAACTAGTCTTATCTTATCCATATTTAAAGTATATTTTATTTTGTTTGCAAGCTCTTCTAAAGTTATTTCTGAATCTAAGTTTGCAATTCTTCCTAGACCTTGTTTTTCACCTTCATTTTGAAGTTCATATAATATCATATGCTACCTCTTCATATGGATGTGCTTTTATCATTTCTTTAATTACTTTATTTAGTATGCTTTTTAGGCACAATAGTCTCTATTTTAACTTCATCTGCTTTCTCAACTTCGCCTATCTTTCCTATAAACGGATTAGTACCCTCTTCTGGCTTAAATGTACCTGTTCCTGAGATGTTGAAAGTGCAGTGGCTATAGTTTCCTATATAACCTGCTTTATTTTGCCCTAAAACGCCTCTAATAGCGTCTTCATAACCTTTTGGAACATATACAGCTAGTTTATATAATTTTTCTCTGTGAGTCTCTTCTAGTATCTCACAATTTTCAAAGCCCATAATCTCCATAAAGTAGTCATTTAGTCCGTCTTTTGCAATATCAAAATTTGTATGCATTGAATAAAGACTTATATCATTTTTATTAATTTTAAGATAAGTCTTCCCTTTAAATCACCTGAGTTAACTCTATTTATTTTTGAAAAATAAATGGATGGTGAGTTATTATTAAGTCCACACCTTTTTCTATTGCTTCATCTACTACTTTTTCATTAGCTTCTAATGTAACTAATATTTTTTACTTCTTGTTCGTATTCTCCAACTAATAACCCGACGTTGTCCCATGAATATGCTAAATTAGTAGGATATTTGCTTTCAATTTTATTAATTAAATTTCGAAGTTTCATATATTCCTCCTTATTTATTCAATAAATCATTTAATTCCTCTATCTTTTTTATTTATAATAGATTTTCTATGAGAAACTGCATCTCCATCTTTTCCGTCTAATTTTCTTAATATGTTTTCGTTTATTCTTATTTTATTTCCTATAAAATCTTTAAGTAGAGGATCTTGTTTTTCTATTAATTTTTGACCTATTTCATAGTAAATAGGTTCTATATCTTGCTCCTTTAAGCCTTCATATTTACACTCTATTATTTCGTATAATCTGTGTTCTTCTCTAACTAAATGTTCATCTATTATTTTGTATCCATTTTTTGTATAAGAACATTCTAAGTTCTTCTGAGCTTGCATAGGTTGAAGTATTAGCTTTTCAGTTGTGTGTGCAACTGCTTCATTTGCTTTTAATATATCGTTTATAAACATACCACCCATACCTGCTATTATTATTTCATCTACTTCATTTGGTTTTAGAACTTCTATTCCCGAACCTAATCTCAAGTCAACTTTATCTATTAAGTTATTTCTCATAACTTCTTTTTTGCATTATCTAAAGGACCTTTATTTACATCCCTAAAATAGCGTATTGTATTGTATTTTATTTAAAAGGTATACTGGTATATATCCGTGGTCAGTACCTATATCTGCTAATCTTTTATCTTTATCTACTAATGATGCAATCTTTAATAGTCTGTCTGTAAGTTTCAAATATTTCATCCTCTCTAGTTTAAATTGTGTATTTATAAATAATTATTAATTTAAAAATTCGCCTTTTCAGGCGAATTCTTATCTTAGTCTAAATAATCTCTTAATTTCTTAGAACGACTTGGATGTCTAAGTTTTCTAAAGTGCTTTAGCTTCTATTTGTCTAATTCTCTCTCTAGTTACGTCAAATTCTTTACCTACTTCTTCAACGTTCTAGCTCTACCATCTTCTAAACCAAATCTTAATTTTAATACTTTTTGTTCTCTTTCATTTAATGAGCCAAGTACTTCTTCTATTTGGTCTTTAAGTAGAGAATAAGCAGCAGCTTCTGCAGGTGCTAAAGCATCTTCATCTGGTATAAAGTCTCCTAAATGACTATCTTCTTCTTCACCTATTGGTGTTTCTAAAGATACAGGATCTTGTGCTATCTTCATTATTTCTCTTACTTTTTCTTCAGACATATCCATTTCTTTTGCAATTTCTTCTGGTTTTGGATCACGTCCTAATTCTTGAAGTAATTGTCTAGATACTCTTATTAATTTATTTATAGTTTCTACCATATGAACTGGTATTCTTATAGTTCTAGCTTGGTCAGCTATAGCACGAGTTATAGCTTGTCTTATCCACCATGTTGCATAAGTACTGAATTTAAATCCTCTTTCATAGTCGAACTTCTCAACAGCTTTTATTAATCCAAGGTTTCCTTCTTGAATTAATCTAAGAATAACATTCCTCTACCAACATATCTTTTAGCTATACTAACAACTAATCTTAAGTTGGCTTCTACTAATCTTTGTTTTGCTACTTCGTCGCCTTCCATCATTCTCTTTGCATATTCTATTTCTTCATGCGGTTTAAGAAGAGGAATTTTCCCGATTTCTTTTAAGTACATTCTAACTGGATCATCTATACTTATTCCTTTAGGAAGAGATAAGTCTATTTTATCCATTTCTACATCGTCTTCTTTTTTTAAGTTCGTCATCAGATACTCCATCAAAATGATCGTCTACCATTAAATCGTTATCATTATCAGAAAAATCAACATCAGCTTTTTTGAGTTTTATCTTCTATTATTTCTATACCTAAGTTCCCAAGTGTTTCATAAAGATTTTCTACTTGGTCTTTGTCTAGTTCTGTCTCCGAGAATGCTTCCATAATCTCTGATAATGTTAAAGAACCTTGCTTTTTTACCTTTGTCTATTAATGTTTTTGCCGTTAACCTTTTATTGTCTTTTTACTTGCCATAAATACTTCTCCTCCTTTTTTATAAGTCTTTTTTTATTTTTTCTTTTTTTCAAAATTTCTAAACTTAAATTCATAATTTTCTCATCTACCTCTTTCGTATTGCCATTGGTTTTTTCAATAATTCAAGCTTGCTTGATAGCTCTTTTATTTGATAGGACATTGATTTTATCTCATTGTCTATTATATTTTTCTTAATTTGTTTAATTATGTTTTAGTGCTCTCAAGAGTATAAGTATTAATTTCTTCAATTTGATATTTTGTATATTGTTTAAATATTCTTCAGATATGTTTAAACTTTTAATTTTGTCAATAGTTATTTTGTCCAATTCTCTATTTTTAATTATGTAATTAAAAATTTCTTTTGTTTCATCAAATAAAAACTGTTGTTCATTTATATCTTGTAATACAGATTCTCTCAAGTTTTTGTTTTCCATCAATAACTTTATAAACTTAGCTTCTACTTTTTAGATAACCATCTTGGATTTTTTGACATTTGTTCTATTTTTTTATGAACATTTGTATTTCTTTTATTAGTTTTATTATAATTGCTATTTACTTTTATTCCTACACTAGCTCTAATTGATTCTATACTTATATTTGTTAAATCACTCAAATATTTAGCGTATAAATCTTTTCTATAGGACTTTTTAATTTTTTTCAACATAAAAGTTGCTTCTTCTACAAAGCTCATTTTTTGACTATCGTTATTTAAATTGTATTTTTCTTTAATATATCTATTTTATATTTAATATAATAGTCTGAATCTTCCATTGCCTTTTTATACCCTTCAAAACCATATTTCTTTATAAAATCATCCGGGTCTTTGCAATCTTTTAAATTTAATATTTTTACTTTTATATCTGCTTGTAGCAAAAATATCAATTGCTCTTAAAGTAGCATTTTGCCCTGCTTGGTCTGAATCATAAGATATAATAACATTCTTTGCAAATTTTCTAATTAATCTCGCTTGTTCTATTGTTAAAGCCGTCCCTAAAGTAGCTACAACATTTTCTATATTATTTTGATAAAGTGAAATTAAATCCATATATCCCTCAACTAGGATTAATGTATCGTCTTTTATACTTTTTAGATATATTAAGTCCATATAAATTTAATCTTTTATTGAAGACTAAAGTCTCCGGTGAATTTAAATATTTAGGAAGCGAGTCGTCAAGTACCCTCCCCCAAATCCAATCACTTTTCCATTGTAATTAAATATAGGAAACATTACTCTATTTCTAAATCTATCAAAATACTTATTTGTCTCAGTTTTATGAGTAACTAGACCACATTTTACTAAATCTGTTTTATCATAGCCTTTAGCAAGCAAATAATTCATCAGGCTATTCCATGAATTTAGCGAATATCCTAATCCAAATTTTTTGATTATTTTATCGCTTAATCCTCTTTTCTTTAGGTATTCGTATCCTGGATTTTTTGTACCTAATAAATTTGCAAAAATAAAATCTTGCCGCTTCTGTGTGAATTTCTCTAAATTTATTTATTTCTTGTATTTTTTGCTTTTCTTCTTCGCTTATATTTCTTTCTAAAGTAATTCCACATCTTCTAGCTAATATTTTCACAGCATCCATAAAGTCTACATTTTCATATCTCATTACAAAACTAATTACATCTCCACCAGCATTACATCCAAAACATTTGTATATTTGTTTTGACTTACTGACCATAAAAGATCCTGTATTTTTCTGAATGGAATGGACATAATCCTGTGTAATTTGAACCCGAGCTTTTAAGTTGCATATAGTAGTCTGATATTACGTCTACAATGTCACATCTACTTTTTATTTCTTCTATAATATCTTTTAAATCATTCAAATTTATCACCTTCCGGTGTTATTTTTTATTAACATTTCTATTTTACCTTATAATACATATTTGTCAAATACTATTATACATAATTCGACTTTTTTTGTTAAATTCCTTCTAATAAAAATTATTTTTTATAATTTATTTACTGTTTTTTTTGTAATAATATAATTTTGTATATATTTAAATAGTAATTTTAATATAAATTAAAAACATTTTTCGTCTTTTTTAATATTATTTATTATTATATTTGTCATTTATCTTCAAAAAAAAAGTTTGTCATATAATATATTGTAGTATATTTTTTTAAAATTTCTTTACAAAACCTAAAGTTATTATTTTGTAATGTCTTAACGCCACAAAAGGGACTATAAGCCCCTTTTTATTAATTTACATGTTACATTGTAATATTTATCTTTTTTTTACCTTTGTTTCTTCTAGTATTCATTAATTCATATATTTTTCGATATAATTATTGTCTTCACTCAATCTTATTAAACTTACTAGATAGTATTCATCTGTACTTTTAGGGACTTTTTTTTGATCACTAGGTCTATCGCCGTTTTAGCTGCATCAAAATGTCTTAAATGTGTATGACCATCCTGAAAACATTTCTTTGTGTTGTAAGCTATATAACCTCCCCTTACTTGAAAAATTATATATTCTTTTTTTTTCATAGATTTTATTATACATTTAATCAAATCCTTCTAAAAATATTCTTAATATATAATATTAACTTTTTTCAAAGTAATTACATATTTTTAAAATTTATCTATTATTTTTATCTAAAAGTTCAGATACCGTAACAAATTTATATCCTTTTGTGATAATGTGGATAATATTGTGTCAAGTGCTATAATTGTATTTTTCTGTTCCATAGTCATGCAACAGTATTATATCTCCTGGTTTTACATTTTTATTATTTTATCTGCAATTTGAGATGCTGAGGATTCCTCCAGTCTTTTTGCATCTACTCCACTCCACAATACAACTGTATAACCTAAATCTTGAGATAATTCTTTTAGACATCTCGTTATAATTTCCAAACGGTGGTCTAAATAAACTGGCTTTTTACCTGTCTTTTCAATTATTATATCTTCACAATTTTTAATTTCGGTTTTTAATTGTTCATTTGACAATGTACTTATATCCGGTGAGTAAATGTGTGATTTCCTATTTCATGACCTTCTTTACTCGCCCTTATTACAGAGTCTGGATACCATTTAACGTGTTTTCCTACAACAAAGAATGTAGCTTTCATTGTATTTTTTAAGATGTCAAGAATTTTAGCTGTTTCTTTTGGATGTGGCCCATCGTCAAATGTAAGAGCAATTTCTTTGCTGTTATTTGAATTATTTTTATTATATTGTCTTTATCATCTATGTTTTTATAAGCTAATATTAAGGGTGCGTTTACTAAAAAAAAATAAAGTGCTATCGCAATAGCTTTTTTAAAATACTTTTTATAGTTCATAATTTTATCCTTTCATAGTTTTAACATTTTAATACTTAAAAAGGTGATTTATTTTAAGTTCTATAAATTGTATTAAAACATTTATTATAAAAATGCTTTTGTTAATAGATAGCATACCCTAAATATAACTTTATAATTCACTTTAAATTACATTATTGAATATAATTTTTATTAAAATTATATTTTTAAATAAGTTATTTTTAAATTTAACTGTGAATATTTCTTCTAAACTTCTTCAAAGATTGAAGGTTTATCAAATTTCCAAGTTCCTTCATACACTAATTCCCCATCTAAATAAAAACTACCATAGCCGTGTTTTTTACCATTTCTAAATTCCCCTACATATTTTTTATTTTCACTCAAATATAAGTTCCAAATCCATGAATTTGATTTGATTTCCAAGTTCCTTCATAAATCAAAATTCCAGAAGGATTATAACACGATCCATCGCCATCCATTTTATTATCTTTATAGTCTCCATAATACATACATCCATCGTTCCATTTAAATATGCCTTTTCCATTTTTCTTTCCATTTTTAAAGTTTCCGATATATTCATCTCCATTTGCATAAAGTATCTGGCCTATACCGTCTCTTACATCATCTTTAAAGTGTCCAGTATATATATTTCCATTAGGGAATATATATTGACCTAACCTTCTTTTATATTATCTTTAAACTCCCTGAATATTCAAGTATTCTCTCATCTTCTGTAAAAAAAGAATATACTCAATACCATTCATCTGTGCATCTTTTATTTTTCCTATATATTTATCTCCATTACTAAAGCAATAAATTTTAATATCGTTACAATTAAAACCTATTTTCTCATTTGTAAGAGCTTTATTTTCTATTAATTTTATATCTTCTTCACTTGCGTTTTATATCTTTTTTTTAATGCTTTTCTCTTTATATTTTGTGCATTTCTTACTTTTCTCTTCACATCATTTATAGATTTTAAATACTCATTATATATTGAAACATTATTTTTGTATCACTCATATAAAATGCTCCCTTTCTTTAGATTAAAACTATTAGTCATATTTCTATAATATAATTATATAATCATAATAGTTTTATAACAATAAAAGATTTCTTTTAATCAATATCAATTTCCTTCAAATAAAAAAAGTCTCCTTTTTTTTAGAAGACTTTTTTATTCTTTTTTATTTTATAGATATCTTTCTTTAAATCCTTTACCTTTTACTTCATTTTAAATCATTTACTGATATAAATGCTTTTTCATCGTATTTAAGTGCTATTTCTTTTATTTTTAATATTTCTTTTGCTAATGCTACACAATATACTATTTTTTCTTTTCACGTGTATATCCACCTTCTGCATCAAAGAATGTAACACCTCTGACTAAATCATGCATTATATCATGTGCAACTTCTTGAGATTTTTCTGTAAATACCATTACTGCTTTTTCTTCAAAGAATGCATCTTTTACTACTGACATTGTTTGTGCATTTAAGAACATACTTATTAATGTGTATAATGCTAAGTTTATTCAAATAAAAACTTCCACATAAGACTATTGCTATATTAGCAGCTAAAGCTGTATTTTTAACTTCTACATTTCTTTTTTACTTTTTAAAATAGCTCCTATAATATCTGTCCCACCTTGTGATGATTTTGCTCTAAATGTAAGTCCTATACCTATACCACATAAACTCCACCAAATGCACTTTGAAGTAGTATATCGTCTACTTTGATATAAGTTCCTATATCTTGTGTTACACCTAATATAAGAGAAAATAATACCATATTAATTAAACTAGTAATACAAAAATCTTTGTCTAAATATATAAATCAAGTATAAATATTGGTATATTTATTAAAAATGTAAGTAACCCTACATTTATATTTGTCATGTAATTAATCATAGTAGCAAGTCCTGTAACACCTCCACTTAAAAGATGTGCTGGTCTTATAAATCCATTTATTCCTATACTTGATATAATCATACCTGCTAGTATAATGCTATATCTTGCAAAAATATTTTTTTTCTACTATGTTATTGACCTTACTCATAATATTTATCAATCAAAGTCATCCCTTTGTCTTAACTTTGATTTCTCCCTTCTTTCTCAATATCTTTTATAAGCATCGCCCTGTTTGCTTTTCTTTAACTATTATTATAATATCTTTTTCAATCTGTAAAGTGCAACTTTTGCGTCATTTTCTTTTTCTATATACAATTTGTGAAATTTTGCTTTCACTGTTTTTATTCAATCTTAATATGATTTTATTTTATTTTTTATTTCATTTTTATATCTTAAACACATGTATTTTACTTATAAAATTTCTAATTTAAGCAATTTTAATATATTAACTTGCATTTAATGCAGGGAGTCTTTATATACATTCATTATTTGTAAAAGATAATTTTTTTATATTATTTTATTTATATAGATATTTCCCGATATATTACCAAAATAAATATAATTTCCTTATAATTAAAAAGTGATATTGTAAATAAATCTACAATATCACTTTTTTATTATTGTTTTAAAATTGCTAATACTTTTTTCATTTCTATTATATGCACTATTTGGGTCTGTAGCTTTTAAAGTACGTAAAGCATCTTTTGCTTCTTGTAATCTATCATTTTCATAATATATTGTAGCAAGCTGATAATACGCATCATCATAATATTCTTGAGATGCTGAATATGAGCTTACATATTTTTGTAGTATTTTATAGCATTTTCAGTATCGCCCATTTTCTTATATGAAAGTGCTATATTATATATTGAATCTGCATTATAAGAAGATGTATCTTTTGCTTTTAATGTATACTCATAGTATTTTATAGCAGTTTTATAATCACCTGATGCTTTATACTTAGTTGCATCAAAATAAAGCGCTTCTGCACCTCTTGCTATTTGCTTAGTTTCTTCTTCTTGTTGTTTAGCTTTTTGCTCTGATTCTTGTGCATCTTTTGCTTCTTGCTCTTTTTTGACTTAGCATTTCTTCTGTTTCAGATAATGCCTTTTTTATTTTCTTGTATTTCAGTATCTTTAGAACTTATCTGTTCGTTTAAATCATTTATTTTCTTTTGATTATGTAAGTAAGCTCCTCCCATACAAACTATTAAAATAGCAATTACAGTATATAATACTATATGTTTTTTATCTGTTTTCTTTGTTTTAGATTTAGGTTTATTTTCTTTATTATCGTCTTTATTTACTTTTGTCTCTTCTTTTTCTTCTGACTTACTTTCAAGATTTACACCTTCTTCATTAAATTTTTTTCAAAAGATAGGGTTGTTTTTATCTATGCATCTAAGTTCTTCTAATAATTCTATCTTTTTCTTTTCATCTCCTACTCTATCGTAAAGTAGTATAGATATAACATATGGCTCTATAAAGATCTGGCTCTTCTAATATTAAAGAGTCAAATATCTCTATAGATTCTTCATTTAATTCTTCATTTATAAATCTAATTGAATGATTATATCTCTCTAAGAATACTTTAAATTCTTTTGATGACAACAAGTTAACGTATTTTCTAGATAATTCATTATTTCCATAACATTGACTTGTGTAAAAACTCTCAAATGCTTTAGAGAAGTCACATTTTAATAAACATAAAAGACCTTTTTAAATTTAATATATCTGGGTCTTTTGGTTTAATTTAAGCGCCTCTTCTATAAATTCTACTGCATTTGTAATGTAATGTCTTATAGCTAAATCAAGTGCGTTGTTGTATTTATTATAAGACTCTAATTTAATTTCTTTTGATATTTCCGTAGAATTTGTATTAAGTTCTTTTTGTAAGTTTAAAATTGTTTCATTTTTATAGTTTGAGTAACATATGTTTGTTTTAATGCCTTTAATGTGTCATTATCTTCGCCTTCATCTTCATCTATTTTAAAAAATGTATAATCGCTTTTATTTTCTTCAACTAAAGAAATGTCCATTATTTTTCTAGGCATATTTTCAATATCTAAAATTATATTTTCTCCTAAAATGATAATCGCCTCCTAATATTCCATATATTCTAAGATAACATATTTATAAATTATAGTCAAAAAAAATCCTTCATCGCAATAGATGAAGGATTTTTTTAAATGATTATTTTATGTTGTATTTTTTTACTTTTCTGTATAAAGTTGCAATACCTATATTCAATGCATCTGCAACTTTTTTCATTTCTTGAGTATTACTGCCGTATTTTTTTATTGCTTTTCAATTTCTTCTTTTTCTAATTGTTCCACAGTTTTTATTTCTTCTTTATACATCTCATCTAATTAAATGATATTAAATCAGACATACTAGATATAAATTCTCTAAGCTCTTTGTCTTTTGATAGTATCTTTTGTTTTTGTTCTTCAGTGAAGGCTGCTATACCTAAAATTCCTAAATTTTCACTTCCAAGTTTAATAGGTGTACATATATCTGCTAGTTCTTTGCAGTGTTCTCTGCTAGAACAAGTTTTGCATCTATTTTCAATTTCTTTATTGATAATATATGAATTTCCTGTTTTTAGAACATTTGAATATACAGCTTCTTCTGATATTTTATCGCCTATTTTATCTTTAAATATGCCTGTTCCCGCTATTCTATATAAATCTTTCGATACTACAGTAACATCAACATCTAGTACTTTAGAGATATTTTGGCAAATCTCTTGAATATACTGGGTTATATCATTAAGTTTCAAATCAACACCCCTATAATTTATATTTATTTTTATTGGTCTTTAAACCATTAAAATCACTTTTGTGATTTTATTAAGTTAGATTTGTGGGGTTTGGACCTCTCCTGAAGCAGGTGGTGTAGTATCTCCTGGAGTTGGAGTTTCGCTGTTATTTTTGTCACTACTTTCTCCATTATTGTTGTTTTCGCCTTGTCCAGGATTATTTTCTGATGGATTTTGATTGTTACTATTATTATTTGAATTTGATTTATTTGATCCAACTGCAATTACTGCATTTTTTACTTGGATAATGTGATTGGCATACTGTCTCTTTTTTTATTTCGTTGCCATCTTTATCATAAAAAATTCTATAAGTAGTAACACTGTATCCCTTTCTTCCACTTTCTAAAGCCTTTGTAGCACCTTCGCTTAAGTTCGTATCTACTTGTTTTATAGTACTGTATTCTATAGTCGCATTTACTGTTGTAGATATTTCTATGTCTTTTTTTTTGATCGCTTTCAACACCAAATATCTGACATGTTATTTTTCCATTGTTATAGTAATTTTTTTATAAATACAGGATTTTCATAATTATTTTTTTTTTAAATACAAAATCTATACCCGAATCATTTACTGTAGCATCTATTCCTAGACCTACATAAGTCGAAGGTATAGAGTGATTTATTCTAGTTACTATATCTAATCCAGCGTATAAAACACTGTTAAATATAGTTGATGAAACTTGGCATACACCGCCTCCTGTTCCAAATGTGACTTCACCGCCACTTATAACATGTGCATCTTTATATCCATTTTCTTTAGTTCTTTCGCCAGTATAGTTGTTGTAAGAGAACTCTTGTCCAGGCATTAATAAGATATCACTTGTTCTTTCTGTCGCTAGTCTTAAGTTTTTCAGATCTGTTAGCATCTCCTGGAGATGCTACTGTAGAATAACTAGCAAGTAATGTATCTATACCTTCTAGGTCATCACTATTTACTTCTGGTTCTATTTTTTGCAACTATTAATTCCTCGTCAAAATCTGTATTTTCAAGGTTCTTTATGAAGTTTGTCTTGCTCGCTTCTATGTCTAATTCTAGGCCACTTTCTTCTTGTACTACTTCAATTTCTCCACCTGTGATTTTTAGTGTTGCATTTTTAACTTCTATATTTATTTCTTTTTTGATATTTTTTCTAATTCTTTTACTAATTTATCTTCATTAAAGTCAATCGCTATGTTTATGTGCGTTTTTACTCCGAGCATAGATTTTAATGATTTGAATACATTTACTATTATGTTTCCCTTTCTATTAACATCATATGCATTTTGTACTGTTTTAGATAAATCATAACTTACATCTATTGTTTCCGGTGATATTTTCCACTCATCATCTTTATATTTGAAGTTAAAAGGCTCCATTTTATATTCACTGCTTAATTTTTCTTTTGCTTCGTCTTTTGTTAATTTTCCAATATTAATATTTTTTACATATACATTTTTAGATATTTTATCACTTTTTGTAGAGAAAAGTCCTACTCTAGGATTACCAATACAAAACATAAAACACCTAAAATAATCTTTTTCCTCATAAATAACTCCTCTTAAAACTAAATTTTGCTTATTTTATCGTTGACACATTTGTATACTGTTTTATTATACATATTTACTAAATACACTTCTTTTGTTAAAAGAAAACCATCCTTTTTTAACAAGTACATAATAGTAAATATTATTATTTTTTCAACTAGCTTGTTTAATTGTTCTTTATTTACATATTTTTCAATATCTGATTTAAATTTAACTTCTAAATCATTAAATTCTTCTTTTTTTTAGAGCTCAATCTATCCCTCACTATAGATGCAGCATCTTTAGAAGTTATTGCAAATATGTACTTTCCATCTTCATCTACTTTATAATATCCATCACTATATTCACAATCATAATCAACTTTTTCTGATTTATATGAATATATTTTTTTCTCTTTTGGTTCAACCAAAACTTCATTGTATATTTTATTGTCTCTTACAACTGCTGCATAATAGTAAAGAGTTCCGCCTATTGTCTGTTGATACGATATAACTGACAATTCACTAGAGTCGATTTTACTTCTTTTTACTTATTAAATTTAAAATATCATCAGATGTAAGAGTATATACAGATATTTTTCTTTGTATTCATCTTCTAATTCTTCTATTTTTTCATCATTTGGATAATATGGTTTTAAATAAGTTAAATAAACTAATGCTTCTTCATAATTACCCTTTTTTGAAGAATTTTTTTGATTGAGATATATAATAATCATACATAGCTTTTATACACTCTTGTTTTTTTATTTTGTGCTAAGCTGTAGTATTTTTTATCTTCTTTTACTACTTTGTCATATTTATCTATAGCTTCTTTATATTTTTTTATTTGTTGAAACTTACTACCTTCTTGATATACTTTTCTAGATTGGCATATTGTTTCTATATTATTTTTATATTCATCTAAATCTTGATAGATTCCTTTTAGTGAAGTTGTCACTTCCATATAAGAAGATGCCTTTTCATAGCTTATATTTTCATCAATGTACATTTCTTCTACCCTGCTTGATATATCTAATAATTGATTTACATCAATTTCTATATGATCTAAAGCATTTATCGTGTTTATAAGTCCTAAATACTGTTCTCTAGACATTTCACCGCTTATGTATTTATCTCCACTATTTGCAACTAATGAAGATAATTTATTTGATGCTGACTTGTTAAACTTATTCATTTTAGATGCTGAAAATTCTTTTTCTAGATTTTCATAATATTGATATGCTTCTGTATATCTTCTACTAGATATGCTATCTACTAGAGTATTAACTTCTTTACTTACACTGAAATCTCCATTACTAAAAAAAAAAAAGAACTACTAAAAGTATTAAAAAAGCCACCAATGACAAAGATAGACTAACCAAATATTTTTTATTATCCTTGATATTATCAATTAAATATTCAATTTGATTTTTAATGTGTCGAAACCTTTTTTAAATTCATCCATCTTTACCTTCCTGTTGTTTTTAGTTTTATAATTTATTATACCATATTATTTCATTAGGACATTATGTATTTCTGAACTTTTTTACTTTATATCACACAAAAATAGGTTGGAAGACAAATTTTAGATTCTTCTAACCTATTTTTATAATACTATAATTTCGCATTATTTTGTAATACAAATATAACACTTATATCATCATGCGAGCCATACCTGCTCAATTTTTCTAAATGAGCTTTATATTTATTTTCTAAATTATATCGTCTAAATATATTTTTATTTAACATCTCGAACGTAGAGTCTAATTCCGATTTTACTTCTTCATATGTATTAAAGCAGTTTATAAATCCATCTGTAAATATAGCTAGCTTTAGGTCTTTATATCTGTTTAGTATTTTATACTGCATTTTATCTTCACAATTTTCATGTGCTAGTGAATTTACAACTCTATAATTATTATTTTCAAATATAAAATTATAGCCATTTTCTTGCTGTATTAAAATATTGCCATCTCCTAAATTAAAAATATCATTTTATCTCTCAATAATATAAAAAATGTCAATGTAGTCCCGTAAAGTCCATAATTTAATTTATATGCTCTATAGTTTCTACTGTAAAAATCTTCATATACTAGATTTCTCCATCTCAGCTTTATTTGTTTTTGAATTATACCTTTTTTAAATTATTTATAAATAAATCACTATCAATTTGTAGATATTTTTCTGATATATCTAAAATGGCCTTACAAACCAGTCTAGAACCTATATGACTATACTTAAACATATCCATACTATGTCCATCTGCTACTGAGCATATAAGGTAGTCTTTATATTTTTTTTATAAATAGAAAATCTTGTGAACAAGAAGATTTTATTACATTTTTATATCCAACTGTGTTGCCTTCAAATATATTTATACACATAAAATCTTCTACCTCCTAGTTTTATTCTATTATTATTTAGTTAGTTCAATAAAAAAAAATACCATTAAATTTTAAATTTAATGGTATTTTATATTCACATAATTGATTTTTATAAACTATATCTAAGATATTTCTCGTCTGCGGCTTTTTTTTGTATGTTTTTGGGTGTGTTTGAGTTTTTGTTTAGGATTTTCGGTAGTTCTTCTAGCAACTCGCTTTGGCTTTTCCTTTTGAAAATATAATCAAATCTCACTAAAATCATACCTGCCGTCAACATTATAAATCTAATCCACCTAATAATATATAAGCGATTCCCACACGATATACTCCCATTATCCTGTTGCTTATCATTAAAATTATCATTGCACAAAAACATATTAAAAAAGACGTTAATAAAGTTTTAAAAAGTTTTTTGAAAACACTTTTCATATTATCCACTCCCAAAATTATATTTTCCTTCAATATATATATTAGCAAAATAATACATAAATATCAATTCATATAAAATTTTGACATAAATTTGTTATTATTTGTTATTATTTCCAATTATTTATGTTTTCGTTTCTTGTATATGAATTGTAACAATCCTACTTATTTTTAATAGTATAAATATAAAGATAAAATTTAAAAGGGGTGATATTATGCCATGTTTGCCTAACTTGGGTTCAAAAAGCTCCTGATTTTACAGTTAATACGACATTTGGCCCAATAAACTTATCTGATTATACAGGTAAATGGGTAGTTTTATTTTCTCATCCAGGGGACTTTACACCAGTATGCACTACTGAATTTATATGCTTTGCAAAGTATTATAATGAATTTAAAATCGAAATACACAATTAATCGGACTTAGTGTAGATAGTAATGCATCTCATTTAGCATGGGTTTTATAATATATGTCAACTTACAGGTATAGAAATTCCATTCCCAATTATAGACGATTCTAGTATGCAAATTGCAAAATTATATGGAATGATTTCAGAACCAATGAGCTCCACTTCCACAGTTAGAGCTGTATTCATTATAGATGACAAACAAATACTTAGAACTATTTTGTACTATCCTATGACTACTGGACGAAATATTTTTGAAATCCTTAGAATTATAGATGCACTTCAAAAGTCTGATTGTGATAATGTTGTAACTCCTGCCAATTGGTTGCCAGGAAATCCAGTTATATCCAAACCACCAAAGACATACAAAGAATTAAAAAATACGATAAAAAATTGCGATAAAAATATTCATGTTTAGATTGGTACTTATGTTTTATAAATCAAGAAAATAGAAAAGATATGCCTGAATATATAACTCAAAAAAATCAATCTAAATATATTTATCCTAAAACTAAAAACAGTATATCTTCATCTAGTAAAAATACAAAACTTTCAAAGAATGATAGAAAAAAACACTGAATATATAAATCCTAATTGTCCAAATTTAAATCCTATAGTATTTGAATATGTATTAGGAAATCCTAGAAACTTAGATCCTACTTATTTAGATGCTGCAATATATGCATTTGTAGAAATAGATGATAATGGTAACTTATATGTACCTGCACCAAGATATCTAAATGAGATGTTAGCACTTAAAGAAGTTAAACCTTCTTTAAAAATAATTGCAGCTATCGGTGGATGGGGTGCTGATGGTTTTTCTGATGCAGCATTGACTCCAACATCAAGATATAATTTTGCTAGAAATGTAAATCAACTAGTAAGTGATTATGACTTAGATGGTATAGATATAGATTGGGAATATCCTGGTAATGGTGCATCTGGTATAAAAATCAAGACCAGAAGATAGAGAAAATTTCACACTTCTTATAACTGCCCTAAGAGATGTTTTAGGAGAAGACAAATGGATTAGTGTCGCTGGTACTGGTGAAACTGCATATATCAATAGAAGTGTTGAAATAGATAAAATAGCACCTTTAATAAACTACTTCAACCTTATGAGCTATGATTTTTTGCAGGCGAAACTGGTGAGAATGGACGAAAACATCAAGCTAATTTATATGATTCAAATTTATCTCTTCCTGGTTATAGTGTAAATTCTATGGTCAACAATCTTATAAATGCTGGTATGCCATCTAGAAAAATCAATTTAGGCGTGCCATTTTACGGAAGACTAGGTGCTACAAATACTAAGTCTTATGATGAACTTAGAGAAAACTATATAAACAAAAAATGGATATGTTTATCAATTTGACAATCAAGCACTAGTACCTTATCTAGTTAAAAGATAATACATTTGCAATGTCATTTGACAACGATTTATCTATATTCCTAAAAGCTAAATATGTTATTCAAAATTGCCTTGGCGGTATTTTCTCATGGACATCAACTTACGACCAAGCCAATATCTTGGCAAGAGCAATGTACTTGGCTATACACGATATGTATAATTTTGAAGATGAGCTTAGAGATATATATGGAGATGTTCCTAGCTTACCTGACAATTAATTGTTATAATTATTTATAAATTCGAAAGGTATTGTAAAATATATTTTATATTTTTAATACCTTTTCTAACTTTTTATTATAATAATATTAAGTTAGAAAACGTATATATATTAAGATTATAATATATAGAAAATTACTAAATTAAAATCAATATAATTATTATGAGTTTTGTATATAATAAATTTATAAAAATAATTTTCATATGAAATATACAGAAAGGAGTGGCCATAATTTTGGCAATCTAATAATGAATATAACTATATTTGGTGCAAATAGTCCTATTGGCAAATACTTAATAGAATTTTTATAAATGACAACCATAAAGTTACAGCTTTTATAGATAAGCCAGGTTCAATAAAACTTCCATCAAAAAACTAAATATAATAGTTGGACATGCATATGATCCGCTTTTAGTAGATAAAGCAATAAAAAATGCAGATATCGTAATAAACGCATTTAGACCCGATTTTAAGATGTTTAAAACAGAAGTTACTATGTAAATAAAATTTCTAATAAAACGATAATAAAAGAAATGATTAAATTAGATAAAAAGAGATTTATAACTATCTCTAGATTAATAAACAATAAAAATACAGGCAAAATCAATCCACTAATCTCTATTTCACTTAATAATATTTTGTATAAAAGCTATAAAAAAGATTTTGAACATACATTTAATCTTTTAGAAGAGTCCAACTTAAATTGGACAGTAATAAAAATCATACATACTGCTCCCTCTCGAAAAAAAAGGCGAGTTTCTCACATCTACAGATGATAAAATAGGTCATTTTGTATCTAATTACAATATAGCATATTTTATATACTATATATCTATAAACAATTTATTTATTAATGAATCACCAGTTATATCTAATAAATAACTTTTCTATACCTTTTATTATTTTTCTTTCCATCCCATAAATTTCATTTTAAATTGTTATAAAAAAAAAAGAGGCTACTATAAACATCTAAAATCTGTTTTAAAATAGCCTCTTTAAAATTATTTTTTGATTTTTTCTTTCTTTTTACATACTTAAGCACTTCTTCTAATCTTTCATATTCTAAATCTTGAAGTACTTGATTTATATTTTTTTTATTATCTCGTTTTTATCTTCTGTATCTTGTGATTTATGTAAACTTTCTATCTGAGGTGTTTTTTCTATATTTGTCTCTTGCCCTTGTACTATAATATTTTCTTTTCCTTTTATGACTAATTTGTCTAGCTTTTTTCTTAATCTCTTCATCTTTTACTTTTATAGTGTTTTTTGATAAATATTTTCTAATACTCCATCATTATCTATATTTAATTCCCTTTGCATATTGTATCTGCCATTTCATTAAATAAATCTTCTTCGTGGCTTTTTACTTGGACAAACTGAATTTTTATTCCTTGTTTTATAAAGGTATTCATCTTTTCATAGTATTCTTGTGAAGATTTGTCTTTTTCTTTGCCAAAAATCCTGTTGCATGGTGGCATATTCCTTCATAATCGTGGAAGATAACTACTTTATCGTGTTTATTATCTAATGCGTATTTTGTAGCTTCTAGTGCTGCATTTAACTCGCCTGCAATCTGTCTTATATTATTTCCTTCTGGATTTTGACCAGAACCTCCATGTATATACTCTACTACATTATCTTTTACAGCAACTACACCGTAAGAGTATTTTCTGCTTGCAGAATTATAACTTCCATCTACATATACATGTAGACAGTCTTCGTCGTATTTATCTTTTCCCTTTCTAAGAAGTTCACTTCCTTTTTGTAAAAAAGATTGAGCTTCATCTATATCTTCAAAACTTTTATAGATAGCTCCTTTTACACCTTTTATATATTTTTGACACTCGCTCCATGAGTCCACTAATTTATTTTGTACTCTTTTCATTTTTAGAAAAATCAAATCCTTCTTTATAGCATATACTTTTTTCTTTGCCATAATTTTCTCCTTTTTATGTTAATCACTTTAAACTTTGTTTAATATATAAAATACACAAAATCAAGTAAATAGTAAATATACCAAAATTGGTATAGTAAATACACTAGCTAATGTAGTTATAAATATTGATTTTGATGCAAGATCTACATTTCCTTCATATTGATTGCAAAACATAACTGTGCTTGAACCTACAGGCATAGCTACTAATACAACTAATACCCCTAAAACTACTTTTATCCACAACAATAAATTTCAATACCCACCAAAATAAAATAGGCATTATAATTTGCTTTATTATTGTATATGGGTAAAGTCTTATATCGTTTATTACTTCTTTAGGAGGTATATCTGCCAATGAAGACCCGATAAGCATCATCGCAAGAGGTGTTGTTATAGAACCTATCAAATCCGACGTCTCTCCTATTATCTGTGGCATTTGATATTTTGTCAAGTATATGATTACTGCTATTATCGAGAATATAATTCCTGGATTTATAAGTTGTTTAAAATCAAAAGATAATTTGTCATCTCCTGATATTAAATAAATGCCATAACTATAACAAAATATATTAAATACCATATTGCATATTGATGCAAAAACAAAGCCTGTGTACCAAAAATAGATTGTATTACAGGGTATCCCATAAATCCTATATTTGAAAATATAGTCATAAACTGATATAAATTTCTATCTTCCTCAGGTACTTTTAAAATCTTTGCCAATAAAATCCCCATAAACGGCAAGACTAGATATATTATAATCGAAATTATAAATATTTGAACAACTATTTTAAAATCACCACTTTCAATATCACTGACAGAAGCTAAAATAAGTGCTGGACATGTTATATTTAAAATTAGTGAAGATAGTTTTTGGTTTTGGGATTTATCTAATATTCCCACTTTATTTGCTATATATCCTATAATTATAACTAAAAAAGTATAATCATCTGATTTATTACAACTTATATATTCACAGAATTTCCCCTTAAAATAATATATTATACCTCTATTATATTAAAAATTTTTCATCATATATATAAAAGACTTGAAGTAAAAACTCTTCAAGTCTTTTTTATTTTTTATTATATTTATCTCATTATAATGTAAATTAAATAAATTACATAAAGTAAAAATAAAACTGTTCCTTCCCATCTATTAATACATTTTTAGTAATAGCAAATATATAAGTTAAAATTGTCGCAAGTATCATTATAAGCATATCGTAAAATACTTCTGGATGTATTGCTATACTATGTATTGCTGATGATAATCCTAAAACAAATAGTAAATTGAAGATATTTGAGCCTACAGCATTACCAATAGCTATATCACTCTCACCTTTTCTAGCAGCTACTATACTTGTAACAAGTTCTGGAAGAGATGTCCCAACAGATACTATAGTTAATCCAACTAAGTTTTCGCTCATGCCCCATGCTAAAGCTATATTACTTGCACTATCTACTACTAATTGTCCACCAATTATTATTCCTATTATTCCTAAAATACTGTAGATAATACTTTTTTATTAAGCGGTATTTCTTCTATTTCCTCTTGTTGTTCATTATCTTTTGATGTAAATGCCATTTCAATTAAGTAGTACATAAAAATTGCGAATAATGATAGCAGTATATATCCATCTGCTTTAGATAACATGTTTTGTGATGCATCTTGGAATCTAGTATCGTGTGATATCACTGAAAATACAAAACTCGCCAGTATCACAAATGGAAATTCCTTTATTATTGTACTTTTTGGACTTTAATAGGCTTAATCATAGATGTTATACCTATTACAACTAAAAAGTTAAATATATTAGAACCAACTACATTTGCAATCGCCATATCATTTTGACCTTTTAATGCCGCTGTTACACTTACTGCAGCTTCTGGTGCAGAAGTACCAAATGCGACTATTGTAAGTCCGATTATCAATGGCGGTATATTAAATTTTTGGCTATTGATGATGCTCCTGATACAAAGCCATCTGCTCCTTTAATTAAAAATACAAATCCTACTAATAATAAAATATAATTCATTGTCTTCAACTCAAAAATATTTTTGAGTATTCTCCCTTCTACAAAGTCTATCATTCTAATTTTTACATATTTTATCAATTTCTACAATATATTTTATATTATAATATTCAACTAATAACTTATCACTTTTGTCTTCATAGTATTTTACGCTGCCTTTTATCGAGCGTTTCTTTATTTCAGAGTTTATAAATTCTACTAAATCTACTTTATTTTCATTATCTTTGTTTTTTAAGATATCTATGATTAGTGTCGTTATTACTTCTTTTCTGCTCTTTTTTTAGATGATGATATATATATCTTTGTATATTATTTCTATTTGCCTCTGTTATAATACATCCATGAAGGTTGTTTTCTAATTTTTTATTGATGTAAGTACTATTTCCCATATTAAATAATACAAATACACCATAGTCATATTTGCTTCTTAAGAGTCTTCCTAAAGCTTGTTTTAACCTTGATTATCATCTGAGGATAGTTTACATCAAAGTAATTTTGTTGAACTTAGTCATTATACTAAAATAAAGTGGATCTGTCAGATTTAAGTTAGGTAATTTATCTAAAGTTACAAAAACTAGACCATCTCCCGGCACATCTACTCCTTCAAAAAACCTTTTGAACCTAATACTATGCTTTTATCTTCTGCATTTTTTAAACATTTAATCCCTTTTTTATTCATATACACATTTATATTTGTTTCATATAAGTCATCTGCAAGAATATTGTACGTATCTTCTAATCTATTTTTACTGTTAAATAATGATAATACATTAGAATTACTTAGTTTTACATATTGTTTAATATTATCAACCATATTTGGAATAAAATCTTCGCCCTTATAACCACCTATATCCGTAGTATTTATAACTTGAACTCTTGATTTATAGTTATATATAGGCTTTATTATTTTTTAGTATTTTCAACTTGATTTATACCTAATGTATTTATAAAATAATCCATCTTATCATCTACACTTAATGTTGCCGATACAAAAAATACCACAATCTAATGAAGATAGTATATTTTCTCTAAATAAGTCTGCTAAATTAAGTGGCACTACTTTTAAAGTTGAAATTATTGTATTTTCCAGATATAGTCATGATTCTCGCAATTAAGTCGTCTTTGTCGTATTCCAAGAAATTTCCAATAGTTATTGTTATATCTTCTAAGTCTTTTTATTTTAGATTTTCCATATTTATATATGTCGCTTTCTTTGTCTATTAAGTCCTCATCTATATTTCTATCAAATAATACTAATATCTGTTGTAGATTTGATAGTATAGATTCAAAGTTGGATTTAATAATTTGAGTATATGGTCTATACGTCATTTGTATATATTCATTATTTTTATATAAAACACCTACTTTGTCATCTTGTTGGAGATTTATCTCCCAATTTAAATCATAATTTGTGAGCGAAAAATATCCCTCATCTAATCCAAAACTTAATATTTCTTCCATCTTCTCAAATGTAAAGTTTATATTGTGACTTATCTTTTGTTTTATATTTCTATCTAATTTTATTTCAGAATAAAATCTATCTATAAGTTTAACTTTTCTCTTTTGCTTGTCTTTTTATATCTTTATAATATTTAGAACTTGAATGAAATTCACTTGGATAAATTTCTTTTTTAAAAAATGTCTTAAGGCGTTGTATTCTATTTCTTCAGAGAAAAAATCATATCCCTTTTCAACTAAATTATGTGCTTCGTCGACTATAATATTTTCCATAGGTTTTCATCAGTATACGGCCATCTAGCAAGTAATGAGTGGTTTACTACTGTGATGTCCTCGTCTTTTAACTCTTCTACTCTCTTTTTATAAAGACAACTCTCAAAACATTTTTTAGGCTTACACAAATCAACATCACATACTACTTTGTTTATATGACTTTGCAGATTTGGAAAAGTCTCTAAAAGTAGATAATTTATTTCTTCTATATCTCCATATATTCCATCTTTAATTAGATTTTCGATAATTATTATAGATAGTATATCGTTATAAGTCGCATTTTCTGGGTTATAATCTTTTTTATATTCATAAAATTTGCTTTTGCATATATAGTTGTTTTTTCCTTTTATATATCCGTAGCTCACCTTTCCAGAAAGACCTAATGAATTTATTATATTTGGCAAGTCCTTATGTATTAATTGTACTTGAAGCTCTTTTGTCGCTGTTGAAACTATTATTCTCTTTTTGCATATCTAGCTTCTAATACTGCCGGAAGTAAATATCCAACGCTTTTCCCTATACCAGTTGGAGCTTCTATACAAGCTATATTACTTGTATTTTTGTTAAAAGTCTCTCTTATTAATTTAGTCATTTCATATTGACCTTGTCTAAACTCGTATATAAATCCCTTTTGCTTGTCCAAATACTTTTGTCTTTTAATAATTCTTCATAATGTGACTTGTTTTCTCCTATTAATGCAAATATCTCTTGTTCTTTTAAATTATCTTTTTTTATTAGTTTTTTATCATCTATATAAAGTGTTTTTGTCTTATTGCTTAAACTATAGTCTGCATTATTTATAAACTCAGACCACTCCCAGTTTTCAAGTGAAAACTTATTTAAGTATGAATCTATCTCAAAAGTAATCGGATATAGTGTGAGTTTATCTTCTTTTTTCTAATTTATCTTTAAATCTAAGTATAAGTGAATTTACAACATCTATATTATCTAATACATCATATAACCCACCTTGTTTTTCATTATCTTTCTTTGTAGTTATTTCACTTTTTAAATAATCTAAATTAAATTCTGAATGAAATGGTTCTAAAACTCCAGCAAGTTTTATAGAATCTAAAAATTTATTTTCTATCTTTCCTATATTAAAATCAATACAAGCTTTTTTTAAATTTTTTATCGTGACATATTATAGTCTTGTCTTCTATAAAATCTAAAAAATCTGATTTGATATCATTTAATCTAGGTGCCTTATCTAAATCTTCTTGTGTAAAGTTTTTTATAAAGAGAAAACTTCGTTTGAAACTTTGTAATTGTTTTTTATAAGTGTTTCAAAAGGTAGATATATTATTTTCTTTATCTATTTTTATCGCTGCAATTTCTAAAATTTCGCTATTTATTTTATTTATTTCACTTGATTTTATATCTAGAAATACTACATTATTTACAATACTTATAATATTTATAATGATTCCTCCCTCCTAAATTTATATTCTAAATTATACTTTACTACATAATTCTTGATGTTTAAATAAATTTTTACGACTTAATATATTTAACTTATGTTAAGAAAATTTAAATGTTTGTTATAAGTGTTAATAGTTTGTGTTTTTGGAACTTAACAAATTTAAATTTGATATAATTTTTAATAAATAGATAGTTAATATATTACATGAATATTTTTTACTAATTTTAAGAAAATATTAATAATTTAATTTAATTTGTAAGGAGGATTTCCATTGAAAAAAAGCAATGTTGGAAATTATTTTATTATAGGATTTTTTGTTCTTCTTCTTGGAATAATTGCCATAACAAACTCAAACTTATTTAATAAATCTAAAACTCAAATCTTTGACACAGGTTTAGACAGTACTGAGTATAATTGGTACTTTAATCCAAGACAAGACCATAAACAACCAGACCCCATAAAAGAAGCCGACTTTTTAGGGACTATAATACTTATTATGTAGGCGATCCAAATGAAAAAGTTATATATTTGACATTTGATGCTGGATATGAAAACGGATATACAAACTTACTTTTGGATACATTAAAAAACACAATGCACCTGCTAACTTCTTTGTAGTTGAAAGCTATATAAGAAATAACCCTGACTTGGTAAAGAGAATGGTAAATGAAGGTCATTTAGTCTGCAATCATTCAAAAGTCATGTTTCTATGGCTAGTATTGATGATTTAGATAAATTCAAAAAAGAGATAGTTTCAGTAGCTGATGCATATAAAGACGTTACTGGAAAAGAAATGCCTAAATATTTTCGCCCTCCTATGGGTAAGTTTAGCGAAAGATCTCTTAAGTACACACAAGACTTAGGTTACTCAACTATATTTTGGAGCTTTGCATATGTAGACTGGTATGACTCTAATCAACCTAGCCATGAAGAAGCAAAAAGAAAATTTACTCTAGAACCCACCCTGGAGCTATTGTACTACTTCACTCTAATTCCCAAACTAATGCAGAGATACTAGACGAAGTTTTAACTCATTGGGAACAAGAAGGTTATACTATAAAGAGTTTAGATTATTTAACTAATAAAAAATCTTAAATTAATAATAAACCTATATAACACACCTAATCAATAGACTGCTTTATCTAGAATAAATTTAATAAAAAACTTGAGGAGAAAAACTCCTCAAGTTTTTTATGCATCTAAAAATATCTTTTGCCGTTGTATTTACAAGTCCAAAATGGCTTATAAATACTCAAAATCTCGTCTAAAACTAATTTTTCATCTTCATATTTTTACATTGATTTTCTAACTGTCCTTTTATTTTATTTTTTAAAATATATTCGTTTATCTTTGATTTTTGAATACAGTCCCTAGCTATATATTTTTTACTGTAGTTGGCACTTCGTCGACACATTTCATATATCCTGTATAAGTATTTAAAACTACTATTCTATAATTATTTTTTAAAATACTGCTTTCGTAGTTATTTATTTTATATTTCAAAATTTTATACTCTATATATTTTAAATTTATATCATTTATCCCTCTGTTAAATTGTATAACCTTACTCAAAAGAGGAATCTTCTTTAAAAAATTTTTCAATGCTTCTTTTTCATTTGTTTTAACTTCTATTAAATCGACCAACATAACGAATCCCCCGAATATATTTTTATGTTATTGAATTTATAAAATTTATATGAGCATACTACTTTTAAAAGATTTCTTATTTTAAAATAATTATTACTTTTTATAAATATTTTATTGTTGAAAGGACGAAATTATGAAATTTTATAAATTTATAGCTGTATTTTTTATATTATTTGTATTTTTATGTCTAAAGATTTAATTGAATTAAATAGTATATCAAAAGATAATACTCCTCCAACAATTAAAATTATTACGCCTACTAAATCACAAGATTATATAATATCTAAACCAACTATAAAAGCTAGTTTTTATGATAAAAGTGGCGTTGATTTAAAATCAATAAAACTCTATGTAAATAACAAAGATGTCACACATAAAGCTATAATAACAAACAATAATATAGAGTATACTCCTAATAAAAAAATTTAAAAGAGGAACACAAATTGTCAAGATTTGTATAAGCGATAAATCTAGTAATTCTTCATCATTAGAATGGTATTTTACTGTTGGTACTCCTATTTATAAAAATTTTATTGGGAATTTTATAGATATTCAAAATACCCCTAATATCTACATAAACTGCGATTATAATATTTTTATGTAACACAATTTATAGTAATAAAAATACCATAGGCGAAAATACTAATTCGATTCAAAAATACAAAAAATGCTTCTTTGTATCTAAACGCATATAAAATCAATATACCTCGTGATACTAATGATTTTATTGTATTTAATGATAATATAAAAGATAACTATAATGAAATATCAAAATTAAAGCTTGAAAACTTATATAAAAAGTTATTTTATATAGATGATTTAATATGTTCATTTACTCCTAAGTCAAACGACTTAGACTGCTTTAATTACATGAAGTTTTCAAATTATGGAGATGTTATATTTACATCTATAGATATAAGTAACCATGACTTAAACTCAACATCTCCGTTTTATCTAGATATATATAACGAAGCTTTAGACAATGGGTGGCATATATCACCTATAAGTAATAAGTTTTTTACAAAAACTCTAGCAACTGATTTAAATAAAGATAGTATTTTAAATAGCTTAAAAAATAGAAGAACTTATGTATCAAATAACCAAAATTTAAATTTAGAATTTACTATAAATAGTTCTAATATGGGCTCAATTATAAAAACCCATCTAAATTAAATTTTAATATAAGTGCCATAGATTCAACTTACCAAAATAAAATCAAAAATATTTATATAATAAGCAATAACAATAAAGTTTTGAAAAATATAAAATGTAATTCGTATTTAACAAAATCTGAATTTACATTAAAGGAATTTTGTAAATCCTCATATTACTATTTAATAATAGTTCAAGAAAACAACAAAAAACTATAAGTGTCCGATTTGGGTAGAAAGCAAATAAAAATGTGCTATTTAAATTAAATAGCACATTTTTATTCTATACATAAATTTTAGTTTATATCTAAAATACCATATCCATTAGAAAAAGTCTTACCTGTTATATCTAATTCAATAGGGCTATTGAAAAGCGGTCCATCTATGACAAATGTATGGTACTCTCCATTTTCTCCACATGCATCAGATCCTGTTTTTTGATTTCTTTTATAAGCTCTCTATCAAGCACTTTTCCTAAAAAGTCTCCATTCATATTTTCTAGATTTACTTTTTTGATTACTGCTTTAAATCCATTATCTATAAATTCATGTAGAACTTCTTCTCTATCTGCTTGCCATAGAGGTAGCTCATAATCAAGACCTGCATTAGTCGCTCTATCTATATCCCACTGTCTATGAAGCTCTATATCTATATCTCCATAAATTACAGTAGTCGCACCCATTTTTTTAGCTTCTATTAGTTTTTCTTCAAATTTTTCTTCATAATCATCAATTGCACATTCAACATATATTATCGGTATATTTAAGTTTTCACTGGCTTTATCTAATAACCTCTTATTTATTGAGTGTGTCCAAGAATCTACTGAATCTTTTTTACTGTAGTTATTAATGCTACTGGTGTCCATCCTTGTTTTATCTTTCTATGCATTGCAAGCATACAGTCTTTTCCACCACTATACGACATTACAAATTTTTTACTGTCCATATCTTCACCCCATTTTGAATTTTTTTATTTACAAATATACAAAAATAATTATTATGATTATACATCAAATATATTTTATTATACCACGTTTTACAGCATATCAACTGATGCTTTTACAAAACCTTTAAATATTGGATTTGCTCTATTTGGTCTACTTTTAAATTCTGGATGATATTGAACTCCAACATAAAACTTATTATTACTTACTTCAACAGCTTCAACTAGCTTTTCGTCTGGTGATGTTCCCGCTATAGTAAGCCCATTTTCTATCATTTGCTTTCTAAAATCGTTGTTAAATTCATATCTATGGCGATGTCTTTCTGAAATATTTAAATCTCCATAGCATTTATAAAGCATAGTGCCTTCTTTTTACTTTGCAAGGATATGCTCCAAGTCTCATTGTTCCACCCATTATATTTCCAAATTGGTCCGGCATAAGTGCTATTACTGGATATTTTGTTTCTAAATTAAATTCTGTAGAGTTTGCATCTTTCATATTTAAAACATATCTAGCATATTCGATTACTGCTATTTGCATTCCCAAACATATTCCTAAGTAAGGTATATTGTTTACTCTTGCATAATTTGCAGCACAAATCATACCTTCTATTCCTCTATCGCCAAATCCACCTGGTACTAATACGCCTTGACAATCTCCTAATAATGAATTTACTGTATCTTTATTTACACCTTCTGCATCTACCCATTTTATGTCTATTGCCGCACCATTTTCATAACCTGCATGAGATAAAGCCTCAACTACTGATAAGTATGCATCATGTAGTTTAGTGTATTTTCCAACTAAAGCGATTTTTACAGTTTTATCTCTATTTTTAACTCTACTCAACATATATTAGTCCAATCTGATAAATCACATTTATCGTATTTTAAATCAAGTTCTCTACAAACTATATCGCATAAATTTTGTTCTTCTAACATCATTGGAACTTCATATAATACGTCTATTGTTTTATTTTCTATTACGCAATCTGGTTTTAAATTACAAAATAGTGATATTTTCTTTTTTAATAACTTCATCTAAAGGAGCTTCTGAACGAGTTACTATAATATTTGGCATAATTCCTAAACCTTGTAATTGTTTAACTGAGTGTTGTGTTGGCTTTGATTTATGTTCTCCTGAACTTTTTATGTATGGTACTAATGTAACATGAATAAATAGACAATTATGTCTTCCTACTTCTAATGACACCTGTCTTATAGCTTCTAAAAACGGCTGACTCTCTATATCACCTGTCGTACCACCTATTTCAGTTATAACTACATCTGCATCACTTTTTTCACCTACATTGTATATAAAGCTCTTTTATTTCGTTAGTTACATGAGGTATTACTTGAACAGTTTCGCCTAAGTATTCCCCTTTTCTCTCTTTTATTTAATACATTCCAATATACTTTTCCTGTTGTTAAATTTGAATATTTATTTAAATCCTCATCAATAAATCTTTCATAATGTCCTAAGTCTAAGTCTGTTTCTGCCCCATCTGCAGTAACAAATACTTCACCATGTTGATATGGACTCATTGTTCCTCGGGTCAACATTTATATATGGATCAAGCTTTTTTGAGCTGCTACTTTAAATCCTCTCGCTTTTAATAATCTTCCTAGAGATGCTGCTGTTATTCCCTTACCAAGTCCTGAAACTACACCACCTGTTACAAATACATACTTTGACATACTAATACCTCCTACACGAATAAAAATTTTTAATAAATTACTTACATTTCATAAGTCTTTAAAATATTTTCTGCAATTTTTTTTTAGTTACTCTTAAATCCATAGCTTGCTTTTCTATATATCTATGCGCTTGGGGCTCACTCATATTTAAGTACTGTATTAAAATACATTTTGCCCTATCTATAAGTCTAATTTCACTAATTTTTACTTTAAGTCTTTCATTTTCACTTTGAAGACCTAAAAATTTCTTTCTTGAAATATATATATATACTTAATACTTTTTTATACACAAATTGTCTATTTAACGGTTTTTCTATAACAAATACACCGTAGTCTTCACCTTAGCTGAAACTGCATCAGCTATATCATTTTTACTACTAATAAAACTCCTGTATTATAATTTTTACTTATTGCAATTGCAAGTTCATGTCCAAATTCGTCTGATAATGGAGCATTTATTACAACTAAATCAAATTCAGCTCTATTTAATATACGCCTCGCTTCACTACCACTGCCAACAGTGACCGTATTGAAATTCCAACTGTCTTTATTAAATCACTAAAAAGCTCTTTCCTTTTTTCCGACGTTGACACTATCAGCGCACAACTCATATAGGTCCCCCTTTTATAATTTAAAGCACTTCAAAATATAATTCTTTTTCAGCTTTAAATTTATCAGTTATTGAACTATATATATCCCACTCTTTTTCTCTTGTCATTTATATAATTTTCAATAGTCTTTTGTGGTAATACTGTTTTTATAAACTCACTATCTTTTGCTAGATTTATCGCTTCATTTAAATCTTGTGGTAGTTTTTTCAAATCATTTACTTTGTTTTCATCTATTTCAAATAAATTGATATTTTTAGGTTCACAAAGTTCTAAATTATTTTCTATACCTTCTATCCCAGCTTTAATAAGCAGTGCAAATAGCTATATATGGATTACAACTAGAATCTGGTGATCTAAGTTCCATCCTGCATCTATCTCCTTTTGATGCTGGTATTATTATAAGTTGTGATCTATTTTCTTTTGACCATGTTATATATTTTGGAGCTTTGTCTTTTCCTAATCTAGCATATGAATTTGTAGATGAATTTAAGAACAAAGTAATTTCTTCTATGCGGTTTAATATCCCTGCTAAAAACTTTTTAGTATATTTATAATTATCAGAACTTTTATCTTTAAAAAGATTTACACCATCTTTATATAAAGAAATATTTATATGTAGTCCACTTCCACACTCTATATTTAAAGGTTTCGGCATAAATGACGCAAAGAGCCCATTTTCACAAGCCTTAGTTTTTACAAGCGACCTAAAGCTGATTAAATTATCTGCTGCAGTAAGTGCATCTGAATATTCATAATCGATTTCATTTTGTCCAGGTCCTTGCTCATGGTGTGAACTTGTAGTTTTTATTCCCATTTCTTCAAGCGAAAGACAAATATCTCGTCTTATATTTTCACATCTATCGTTTGGATATATATCGCAATAAGTTCCTCTATCATAAGGAATCATAGTTGGATTTCCAAATTCATCTTGTTCAAATAAATAAAATTCACTTTCGCATCCTATTTTGCAGACAAACCCTTTATCTCTACTCTCTTTTATAACTTGTTTTAATATATTCCTACAATCTCCTTCGAAATTTCTTCCATCTGGATGTTTTATATTGCAAAAAGAATCTAACTACTCTGCCATGTTGCATTCTCCACGGTAGTAGATACATTGTGCTCGCCTCTGGTATTAACAATAAATCTGACTCTTCTACATTCATAAAACCAGTTACTGCCGATGCATCAAAAGAAACTCCTTCTTCAAATGCTCTTTTTTAATTCAGTAGGCATTATAGTTATATTTTTTTGATTCCCAAAAAATATCACAAAATGCCAAGTTTATAAATTTTATGTCATTCTCCTCTATAAATCCTAAAACTTCACTAGTTTTATAATCCATCAAATTCCTCCTATTTACCCCTAAATTTTGTTAATACACCTAAAAAGGGCGCTCATTATAGGGTATTAAATAAATATTCATACCCTATAATGAACGCCCTTGTTCAATGTGATAATTATAAAATATTTATTAATACATGTCAATATTTACTTATTGATAATATGGTTCCTATTTATCCTGATATTTTTGTAATATATTATATATAATAGCAATTTCACGCATATAATGTAGTCTTTTTATTTTTATAAATTAAAAATTTTAATTTTATATAAAATAAAAAAACTTTTATTTTTGATTGACATATTATTCCATCAAGCATACAATATTTTTATAAAGTTAATTAAAACATAAAAGGCGCTGTAGGTTATAAGTATCCTACAGCGCTTTTTTCTTTTTTCAAGATATTTAAGTAATTATTAGATTATACGATAATGTATAAGTCTATATTTATTAAATATTTTTATTTTTAAATTTTGGAGGTAATTATTATGACAAAAGTCCCAGAAATATTTGGAAGTTTAGTATTTAACGAAACTGTGATGAAAGAAAGACTGCCTAAAGATGTCTATAAAGCATTACAAAAACACTATAAAGACGGTAAACCAATCGATTTAAAAGTTGCAAAATGTAGTTGCCACTGCAATGAAAGATTGGGCAATAGAACATGGTGCTACCATTTTACTCATTGGTTCCAACCAATGACTGGTATTACTGCTGAAAACACGATAGTTTTATAAGTCCAACTAATGATGGAAAAAGTAATCATGGAGTTCTCTGGTAAAAGAATTAGTAAAAGGTGAACCAGACGGTTCATCATTCCCTTCAGGAGGTTTAAGATCTACTTTTGAAGCTAGAGGATATACAGTATGGGACCCAACTAGTTATGCATACTTGAGAAATGGTACTTATGTATTCCTACAGCCTTTTGCTCATATGGAGGTCAAGTACTTTGACAAGAAAACTCCTTTATTAAGATCAATGGAAGCTATAAATAAATCAGCTGTAAGACTTTTACATCTTTTAGGAGAAACAGATGTAAAAAGAGTTACTACTACAGTTGGTCCTGAACAAGAATATTTCTTAATAGATAAAAAAGCTTATACAATAAAAGAATAGATTTAAAATTTACTGGTAGAACTTTATTTGGTGCAAAACCGCCAAAAGGCCAAGAGTTAGATGACCACTACTTCGGTGCTATAAAGCCAAGAGTAGTTGAATATATGAAAGATTTAGATGAAGAATTGTGGAAATTAGGAGTTTTAGCAAAAACTAAACACAACGAAGTTGCTCCAGCTCAACACGAGTTAGCTCCTATATTTACAACTACAAACATCGCTACTGACCACAACCAATTAACTATGGATGTTATGAAAAAGTAGCTTGTAAACACGGTTTAATGTGTTTATTACATGAAAACCATTTGCTGGTGTCAACGGTTCTGGTAAACACAACAACTGGTCTATATCAACAGATACAGGTAAAAATATATTAAGCCCTGGTAAAGACCCTATAAACAACAAAGTATTCTTAACTTTCTTAGTAGCAATAATCAAAGCTGTTCATGAAAATCAAGACTTACTTAGAATATCAGTTGCAGATGCTGGAAATGACCATCGTCTAGGTGGAAATGAAGCACCTCCTGCAATATTATCAATGTTTATAGGTACTGATTTAGAAAAGTATTAAATGTATTGAAGAAAACCTTCCATACAATGAAGAAACTTTAAATTCATTAGCAATAGATGTCGGTGTATTGCCATCATTTAAAAAGATACTACAGATAGAAACAGAACTTCTCCATTTGCATTTACAGGAAATAAATTTGAGTTTCGTATGTTAGGTTCTACTGCTAATATAGCTTGCCCTAACACTATACTTAATACTATAGTTGCTGAATCTCTTGATTATGTTTCTGATTATATCGAAGGAAAAGACGATATAGATAAAGCTTTAAATGAAGTACTAAAGAAAATATTAAAAAGAACATAAAGCTATAATATTTAATGGAAATAACTACGCACCTGAATGGGTAGTTGAAGCAGAATCTAGAGGATTATTAAATTTAAAATCTTCTGCAGAAGCTCTACCTCATTATACAGATGAAAAAAATATAAAATTATTTGAAAAACACGGAGTATATACTAAATTAGAATTAGAATCAAGAAAAGAAATACTGCTTGAAAAATACTCTCAAACTATAAATATTGAAGCACTTACAATGCTTGAAATGATCAAAAAGATATTATACCAGCTGTATGTAATTATTCTAAAGATTTAACAGAATCTGCTTTAGCTAAAAAGACTTATCTTCAGACATAGATATATCTTTAGAAACTAATTTAGTATCTAAAAAATTTCACTAAGTAGCTGTTTAGCTAAGAAAACTGCTGATTTAGAAAAGTTCTTTTAGGTGCAAAAAGATTGTGATGATAGCGAAAAATTAGCTAAATACTATCATGATACAGTATTATCTCAAATGAATGAAGTTCGTGCTATAGCTGACGAACTAGAAACATTAGTAGGAAAAGGCTACTGGCCATTCCCAACTTATACAGATTTATTATTTAGCGTATAAAATATTTAAATTCATATTTTAACATAACTAAATACTATCTACAATAAAGGCGTGTACTCTATCTAGATAAAATGGTGGGTACACGCCTTTAATTTCTTTTTAACTTATGTATTTAGGATTTATAAATTT
>VOFB01004162.1_pt1 | contig 48523 bp, 61 predicted proteins | sample 5384141 | NCBI WGS metagenome assembly VOFB01 (sample SAMN12384721, study PRJNA508395) | human gut metagenome | isolation source: healthy gut A | host: Homo sapiens | reverse complement strand
CCAGAGACACGGCATCGGAGTCAGTCTTTAACGGTTTCCTTCCAGCTCCTTGTCCTGATCGATCTCCCAGACGTTGTAAATCCCGTCACCGTCGAAATCGACGACAGCGGTGGCCGTGGCCCGGAAACCGTGTTCCGAGGCTTCGACGATCTCGATCAGGTAATTCACGCATGACCGCCGTCCGAGACGAGCTTCTGCTGTTCGAAGCCCAGCTCTTCGAGCGAGGACGAATAACGCGAATAGGTGTAGAAATTGCTCCGCTGAAGCGTGTGCAGGAACGTCAGCTGCTGCTGGGCTTCGGCAGCCTTGGCACGCGAAATGAGCGGCATCAGGTTAGAAGCGCGATAAGCACCAGAATGCCGATGATAACCAGCACGACCAGCAGCTCCGGCAGCGAAAAGGCATCCAACATTTTGTGACGCACGGAAAACTTTGATGCAGACATAGAAGGAAGTATTGCTTGTCAGCAAAGATACGAAGCGAATACGCCTATTCTTCGGAAACACGCATGAATCAACCTTTCAACGGCCGCACAACCAATTGATTATCAAACCCACACGCACAAACAATCTTATCCGGCGGTTTCAAAAGACCGACTTCCCTGCACTTGCATGATTCAATATCCGTCCACATCAGATTATGAACGACTTAACCGAAAACAATCAAAAACGGAAACGACCATGCGGGCCATGAGCCATTCACCCATTAACCGGCCGAATATCGGTTCAAACAACTGTTCAATCGATTCCAACAGCTGCTCGGATGAGTTTTCAAGCCCCCGTCCTCAGGTCAAACGGCAAAAAAGACGCGCAACCCTGAAAACGAAAATCCCCGAATTCAGAAAGAATTCAGGGACTTGCTTTGTTTCGCTTGTTTCTTAAGTGGTACCACCAGAAAATGAGTTTCATTTCTAAATAGCTCTATATCTTTGCGTTAAAGAATCGCAACAAACGTAACCTCCGCTATTGCTCCACCTAAATTCTGCACCATTTTGCAGTGTCTCGCAAGTCGAGTTCCTACTTTGATGCAAAGGTATATAATTATTGTTATATACAAATGGGAACTGCAATCTTATTTTTTCATAATATCTTCTATACGCCATTTTACTGCAAGTTCTAAACCCTTCTTAATACCTTGCGATAATCCATAATCATCTACCATATTTCGCAGTGCATTAATCTCTGCTATAAGGACTGTGCGTATTTGTCCATATTCCATATCTTCAATTGGAATAGAAGGTATGAATGGAAGAACTTGCTTAGGAGATAACAATAAAATAGTGGGTATTTTCTTTTAATTGAAATAGCACACTCACGCATCTGTACTATATTATTACCAAATAAAGCATTGTTTATATCAGAAATGCCCTTATTTATTTCTTTTACCAAATTCGTTTACATCATTCTGTAGTTCTAAACCTTCTTTGAGAACTTCTACTTGTCTTTCTTTATATCATTGTTGTCATCGTACATAATAAACCTCCTTAATTTTATAACTTAATCCGATTATCAAATACTCCTTCAAACAAACTCATTTCTCGCTTAGCGATGCCTAATCTGTTTGCCAACACTCGCCAATCCTTAACTGCCACTACCACCTCGTTGATTATGGCCTTGGCAATCTCTGGGGTGAGCATATATTCCTCGCACGAGTTGAGCAAAATTGATAGGTCGGCTTTGTTGGTTTTGCTGTTAATTAGCAAACTTTGATGGTCATTCAGCGATGGGTTCATATCGTATGCAGGCGATAGCGTCCACCCTTTTGCTGTGAGCAGAAAACCGTGATTACGGAAATGGTCGTCGCTGTTGCCAACGCATATATTGAAAGCAACTCGGCGGAACAACTCTCGCAAGTTCGCATCAACATCGGTACAACCGCTAATGATAAAATCAACAATATCCAAATAGCCGTTACCTGTTGTTGCATTGTCACCATCGTTCAATCCAAGCAATGTCATTGCGGATGCAAAGTGAATTCGTTTGCCGTCATCTGTTCTGTCAAAACGACGAGAAAGCAAAGTATGATGCTTGTCGTTTATTTCAAATACCTTTGTTTCGGCAGCGTTTATGCCCGCATTTTTGGCTAATAGATGGCAGAAATGCTCCCATAATCCCACATCATAATCATCTTGTAATGAGGGGAACTTTGCGACATATATACTACGATCCGCATCTATAACATTTGCTTTGGGACGAGCACCACCGAGCGAAGAACCCGGCTGCACGAGTTGAGCAACCCATCGTTTTTCGGGAAGTGCATTAGCCTCCTCACTTTTCTCAATCGCCTTGCTTTGCTGCAATGAGTTCACGCAAGTCTGTCAATGGTGGAATACGCAAAGAGTTGTCAGCGTTTATAAACTCACCATCAGGCGTTTCTTTGAAACGGAATCCTCCCATACGGGAAAAGTCATCAATTCCAGTTAAGAAATCAAACGACGAGAGGCGGCGAACAGGTCTGTTATCCTCTTGTGCCAATATCTGCTCACGACGAAGGAGAAGAGTGCGCCCCATCTGTCGGGCAGTGCATCGGCAAAGCAACCGAAAATATCTTTATTCAGCTGAGTGTATTGTATCCCCGGATAGTTGTTAAGGTCTTCGCTGAGGGTAATGGCATTGTACTTCTTTATCCAACTATCGGCAAACTTGAAACTATAACTGTCAGAGCCACGAAGTGATTCGTAGCCAAGTTCTCCAACCAACTCAATCTCCTTGAGCCAATCAAAATCGGCATATACATACAACTTCTTCATAGCACATTACTCCTTTTTAGATGCCCTTTCACGCTGGGGCAAATTCATATCCTGCAGCGCTCTACCGAGTTCATCATCTTTTGCCAATGAGAGAATATCATCATCAAGTTGCAGGGCATACAACACACGCAGATAGATGCCAATCGCCACTGTTGGTGCACCTTTCTCTATGCGTGATACCGTAAGAGGCGAACAAGTAGCACGCTCCGCCACCTGTGCTACACTCAAATTACGACGCAAGCGGGCAAGTTTTATTTGCTCGCCAACATCCTGCATTTTCTGCTCCAATTTTCGGGGCAATTTAGTACCCATTGTGTTCTTTGCCATAACTGCAACATATCATATAATATGCAAATATAATGCTATTTATTTATTATATGATATGTTGAGTGAAATAATATATAAATGTAACAATAAAGAAATGCTTGATAGCTCAAAACAAACGAACTCGCAAGTCAATCTTGCGAGTTTGCTGATATTATAGATGCCTCTTTTCTGATAATTATTAACCACATCGACTGGGTGCCAACTAGGTGCCGACTGGGTGCCAACTTAGTTCTATCTTAGTGCCTACTTGGTGCCTTCATGAGCACTATCATGAGCAGTTCATGAGCACTTGCGGTACAACGATAAAGCTATTTATGAATTTGAAACTATCATCAATGTATGCACATAAATACTTGTATTGCCACACCTCCTTCTCAATATCAAGCTCAGAGGTTAATTCTCTTTTATATTCTATACGGTTGGTTTCTGCCATATAAAAATGCATAATTAATAATTAAAAAGACAATCTACATTCAATATAGTATATGATTAAATGTACGCAATAACATTAAGGGTTCTTTGTGCAAATTGCTTTAACTCTTCATCAAATATTGGTTCTTCCATATATTTAGGATTTGAATGGTGATATTGTTTACAATAATCATTTATATCGGATAATTCATCATAGAATTCATTTATTCGAAAAAGAGGAGAATGCTTCTCGCAATTTCGAACATAATTAAGAAAATCTCCAAGCCATTCTTTATCTGTAAATATGTTAAAGTATTTTAGTCTAAAAATTCCTTCTATAACAGGGGCGTATACACCTAATAACTTCTCTTTTTTCAAAATCTGTAATAGCTCCATTTTGTACATAATTTTGCAATGTATACATATCTTTTGATATTCCAGTCATTGTTTCTAATTTAATATTATGATGCACAAAAACACTACTACCATTTAGCCATACTATTTTTAAATTAGTGCTATCAGTGTGCCTATCACTAAATTCTTTTGATAAAATTAATATCATGACTTAAAAGGAAAAATTGAGATGCATTCCTTTTATTCTTGACAAAAGAGTAATTGTCATAATTCTCCTACGCGTATCAAAGCTGGAAATAGGATCATCAAATACAATAATTCTTTTGTCAATGTTTGGTAAGAGTTCCAATCTTGCAAGGAAAAAGGATAATGAAAGTGAACTTTTATCACCTTCACTAAGGGCATGTTTCAAGGATATATTTGATACTTCAGACCTAATATCTACTCCATTGATGCTTATATAGTATACTAATTGTTGGCCTTGCTTATTGGCTTCCTTTTATCTTCAGATTCGGATTAAATCGATTTAGGTAATTATTAACCTTCTCAATATAGATTTTTTCAACTGCCTTTATTTTAGCATCTAAATCAGATTCTAAAATAGTTATTTGATTTGATATTTGTTCCCTTTTTGTTCGTTGTTTGCAAAGTTGTTCTTCTAATTTTCTTCTTTCTTCAAAATTACTTGTTGTCTTTATGCTATGCTTCGTGTTTCGTACATATGTTGCAAAAGTTTTTACGTTTGCGCCTTAATATTTTAATCTTATTTATTATGTCATATCCATTCGAACAATGTCATAAAAATTGCTAGGTGATTCATAATTCCCTAAAGATACTATATATATGTTAGATTCAGAATAATAATTATCATAAACCTCTATAAAAGGCAAATAGTTATTCCAGTTTTTGGTTTTATAAATGTACTTTTTATTATTACTATCTATAAGTGATATTATTATGTTGGATTGAGCGTTAATAGATTTTCTCTTTTCTACTAAATCACAATTATTTCCTGTTAACGACTTTAATATCTGAGTGAATGTCGTTTTGCCAGAACCATTTTCTGCGTATATGGTATTAATCGATGAAAATATACCATTCCAGCCATAATTCTTCTCTGAAGGTTTGTAGTCAATGAGTCTACCACAATTTTTTATCTCTATGATTTTATGTATCATATAAATAGAACTATATATTATTACAAAATTGTTTTTCGTATGAATCCCATAAGAAGTTGACTAATGTAATGCTACTTCCTACAGCTAGTTTAGCGTGTCTTACTTCTAACCCTTTATAGGATGCACTTTTACCATGTCCACTCCCATAAGCATTTCTAATTGTAGCAATATTTTGAGATATTACTTTTAAGTTTTGCAATAATCCTTTTTATTGCAATGGCTTCTAGTGCAGAATCTGGAATATCTCTAGGTGTTATTTTAAGGAGTTTAACCGTTTCATCCACTAATCGTGTAATATCCCATTTCTTATCTATTATTACTTTATTGTACTCTAGTATCGTTTTACAGCAACTTTCGATTAATTCTTTGGACTTGCCTATAGCTTCAGTCGGATTTTCCGATTGCATACGAACCATTAAATCAATCTGAGAAGATATATATTCATTCGAGAATTTATCTTTTAGTGTTTCAACGGGGAGCGTAGAATTAGATAAAAGAGTTCTAACTCTCTCTCTGACAGGCTTGCATCGCCTATATATTGATGCATACTCGTTATTACTCTCTATTTCTTTTGAAAAAAGCGAATTCATAATGCTCAAATAAGTCAATCAATAATTTAGTAGTTTCTGAATCCCCGCTTCATTAATATAAGCATTTAGCGATCGGCCTTTTGACATGCCGTATTTTTCACATAATGCCTCACCTACACTATCTAATGTGAATGCATCAAAATCTGGGGTTGAGAAATCTAATACATATCCACCCCTATTGAATAGTTTTACTAATGCGCCTTTTTTCTACATTTGAAAGTAATCCCATAAAAAAATATTTAAAAGATGACTATATTATTCCTCCCACTCCCTTAAACTTCTCAACAAACGCAGCAATCAATTGGAATACCTTGTGTTTCTTAGTCAAGTACATAGGATTCAATGGACTCATCTTTGGCAAGATACTATTAAAGTCTGTTCCATTTCACTGACAAACTCACGCTTTAAGCGAAACAGTAATGTATCGCTTGGCTTCTTCTTCATTTAGGTTTTCAGAGGTAATTAACTCTGATGCCTCTTGCTTCTGTTTACTTTGTGCATATTCAAAGAACGACTCAATAATACTAGCCTTATCAGTAATAGTATCCAAATCAGTCTCGTTAATAAAATCAACGATAAGACTTTCCTTTGCTCTGTTACCTACACTAGCACGAATTACGCCTCGTATTTCTTCTATTAATGAAGTTTTATCTTTGGTCTTATTATTCTTCTCGAAGATTAACTCCAGTATATAGTCCAAGTTTATCTCTTGAGATTTAAGCAGGTCAATCTCAAAGACAACGTCATCCCAATCAATCTTAGATTTTTCGGCAGCAGAACCATCCTTCTCGCGTCTTAACCAATCTCTAATATCGTTATAAGTAGATTTTGTAATCTTGAACGGCTCGTTCAGACAACATTTCTATCTGTTGCATATCCTTAATATCCTCATCTGTTACGAAATATGTATTTTTAAATTCCTCAACAGCATTAGGATTATCTAAGTCTATCGCTTGCAAAGCCTTAAGATGCGTATATTCATCATAGTTCTGCAAAATATTCTCGATTCGTAAGTACTCTCCAAAGAGTTTAGAAAAATCCTTTTTATCTTGTTCTGTCTCTATTTCATCAACATTAGGAATCGCTCATTCAACTCTTTTACGACCTCAATATATCCTCGACGAGCTTCCCCTGTAACAATATCCTTGAATCCTTCTAAATACTCTTTGTAACTTCTTTCAATAACGACATTTCGGGTATTACTATCTCCAAACAGAGTTATGGCATCAATTGTATGTTGTTCTAAATCTCTAAATGTAACAATATTACCAAATGTCTTTGTCGCATCAAAAATTCGGTTTGTACGAGAGAATGCCTGAATTAGTCCGTGATAACGTAAATTCTTATCAACAAATAGAGTATTAAGAGTTGGAGCATCAAATCCCGTAAGGAACATCCCTACAACAATAACAAGGTCTATTTCCTTATTCTTTTACTCGCTTGGCAAGATCTCTATAATAGTTTTGGAACTCTCTGCTGTCTCAACTCCAAAACTTGTCTTAAACATAGATTATAATCATTGATGGCATTAGTCAAGAACTCTTTTGCGCTAATATCCATCGCTGTATGCTCAAAACTCTCATCTAGAATTTCACCGATTGCAGATTGCTCTTCATTGCCGCAAACGAAAAGATTGTTGCTATCTTTAATAGCTTTTCAGATCCTTGCTGAAGTTATTTAATTCCTCATAATAACACTTAGCAGCATCTACACTACTAACTGCAAACATCGCATTAAACCCCTTTTCGCACCTATACCTCGATGAGTTTTTTATCTTGAAATTATCCAATATATATTGAGATATTTCTTTATTCTTTCCGGATGTAGCAATGCTTCTTTAGTTTCTGCCGCATGTCAATTTTTCTCGTCCTGTTCCATCTCAATCTTTTAAAACTTTGGACGAACATCATTATAATCAACTTTAAACTTTTAAACTTTTTCATCTCTAATTGCATCTGTAATAACATAGGAATGTAACTCTCTTCCAAATACTGATGCTGTTGTTTCAGCTCCCAAAGCATTTTCAGGAAAGATAGGTGTCCCTGTAAAATCCAAATTGATAATATTTTTTAAATTTTTTTTTTATATTTTTTGTGCTTCACCAAACTGTGAGCGATGAGCCTCGTCAAAGATGAAAACAACCTGCTTATTGATAAACCGGCAAATTATCCTCACTCTTCATCAGATTATTCAACTTCTGAATAGTAGTAACGATGATTTTATTATCATCTTTCTCGATATTCCGTTTCAATCCGGCCGTACTTTCCGATCCGTTCACACTGTCGGGCGAAAACCGCTGGTACTCCTTCATCGTCTGGTAGTCCAAATCCTTACGGTCAACAACGAAGAATACTTTGTCAACAAAATCCAATTGTGTCGCCAATCGTGCAGCCTTGAAACTGGTAAGGTTTTTCCTGAGCCTGTTGTGTGCCACACATATCCGCCGCCTTCCGTAGTAGCCCATTTCTTTAGCCTGATATGCACTCTTGATTTTCCACAGTATCCGTTCTGTCGCTGCAATCTGATAGGGGCGCATTATTAGCAAGGTATTGTTTAATCAAACACCGAATAGGTAAAAATCACATTCAGCAATGTATTTTTTGGAAAAAAGTTTCTGTAAAATCTTTTAAATCTTTTATCGACGTGCATTATTTGCCCTTGCCCAGTTCATCGTAAAGTCAAAGACTGTTCTTGTTCCGCTCCACCGTATTGGCAAAATAACGGCTATCCGTACCATTCGATATGACAAACACCTGAATAAATTTGAACAGCGAATTTTCGTTATTAAAACTCTCTTTGAATATCTATGTACCTGATTGAATGCTTCTCTAATCGCTACACCTCGCTTTTTCAACTCAACTTGAACCAAAGGTAGTCCATTAACCAAAATTGTCACATCATAACGATTAAGATGTGATCCTTCTGTACAAACTGCCTTATTACCTGGACCTTGTTTTTTGATAAATTCTGTTTATCTACTAAGTAGATGTTCTTTATATGGCCATCATCAAAAACAAAATCGTAGATATAGTCATCTTGGATTTTTCTTGTTTTCTCGACAAGAGAATCACTTAGCTTATCTAAATACTCCTCTACATATCGATTCCATTCGCTATCTGTAAAAACAACATCATTGAGGTCCTGGAGCTGTACTCGCACATTAGCAAGCAGTGCTTCCGGAGTATTCAAATCCGGCAAATACTCATAGCCTTGATTCCTTAAATCTTGAATAAACTCATGTTCAAGCGATGCCTCTGTTTGATACACTACAGAAGGCTCATTTAACACTGAGTACTTTTCATACTCATCAAGTACAATGAAATTATTTGATTCCGCTATAGTGTTATACTGTGTCATTTGTTCTTCTTTATTTGTTTGCTCCTTTTTAAAATGATAAGTCTTCTTTATCTCACGGACAAGAAAGCCTAGAACTTTTTTATCATTTTCAGTTATTAATGAGGTTTCTTCTCCTGAATGTTTACCATGACTACATAGGTTTATTATACGATTATAATATGCATCAGAAGCTCCCTCTGAGTCATTCGGCAATAGAGTTAATAATTCTTTCCATTCTACAACACCGAGGAATGTAGAAGTTTTCTCTAGTATCTGTCGTAAAAAAAAAATAATGATACTTTTTGATATCACCTGATTCTATCGCTTTTTCCAACTCTGACAATAATAGAAGATGGTATGAAAATGGAGAATCTTTAGTTTGCTCCTGCAAATCATATGTGCCATCATTATTTTTTCTAAACGATATTTTCTTGAGTATTTGGGTTTATATCCATATCGTTTATCAGTATTATTAAATTCATTCCACAATACATTATAGAACAAAGGATTATGAGTAGTAATAATATATTCTACTTCGGATTGGCTCGATTTAATCAACTCGGCTATATTTACAGCTAATTCGATGAGGTGATTTTCATCTAATGAGCTAACAGGATCATCAATGAAAACATATCTCAATTCATTAAATTGTGAAGTGTCTCTTTGATCCTCTTCAGGTATATTTAGAGTTTCAACAATCTGTTCCAGCAGACTATAGAATACACACCAAATCAAACAACTCTCTTCTCCTTTGGATATTTTAATATTGTTTACCTTATTGTCATCTCCTCGCTCTAACGAAAATGTAATTTCCGAATAAGCCTTTACTACAATATCCTTGTTATTGGCATCCTTTTTCGTATACTCCTGATTGAATGATGGAGTCAACTTATCATTTGTATAATGCTGAAAATGCGTAATAATATTGGATTCTTGACCTTGATCTTTGAATATCCAATCTGTAAAGTTGTTTGGATGTATGATTAACTTTCTGTTTTTATCTTCGTCCAAATCATTATCCCAATAGAACAAATCTTCAGTGAAAAGCGTTGTAGTAAAGAACTTTTATTGGTTTCTCTTCTTCTGCTTCTTCTCCTTCTCCTTCTGTTTTGGGCGCAACCAACTCCCTTAAACTCGCGAGAAAGGCGAGTTTTTCCCACACCATTGAAGGCATAAATTAACTGAACCTTCTTATCGGTATCTTTGAGTGTTTGGGCTATTTCAGTCAATGTCTTTCCCATATCAAGCACTTAGTTTATACTCTGGAAATGATAGTAGTTTATCTCTATAATATTCATATTGCTCTTGCACTGCTGCAATCTCTGCGGGTAATCCTTGTACAAGATCACTAACCAATGCGTCGAACTTTGTTGAGCAGTGTAGCAATTTTTACTTGTTCTTCATATGTAGGAATAGGAATAATAGCATTACCTAAACCTTTGGCCGATATAGAACATATTTTTCCTTCAGACACATACTTAACAATTTGTTTGTGATAGCACTTTGTTCGCAAATAATGGGAAACATATTGAGGATATAAATTACTTCTAAATATGAAACAGGCATCATGCACCGCAGCAGGTTCGTCTCCAAGCCAAGCTAAACCAATTCCAATGTCTTCTTTATTTTTCACCTGCGGCAACGATTACTACATCATTCTTTTGAGCATACCTCATTTTGGAGGCAAGCTCATTTCTAAGCATCCCTTACTCTCTGTTGCATACAAGCCGTAATATGTGTACATATCACCGTAATGAATGCAGGGAACGCCATCATTAACAATGTCCGTCCTTACAAATCGTTTGCCTCTTATAAAGCTGCCTATTTCACTCATTTTCATCCATATTACGCCTTGAATGCCCCCTATTTCATTGAAAGTCAATAACTTATTTCGGTAGTATTCATATTGTTCCTGTCGCGCTTGCGCTCCGCTTTGCAGCTCCGCTGCATATTCCGCGAAGCGGTCGAGAATTTTACAATTTCTTCTTGTACCGGTGGTGGAGGTATGGGGGATAAGAAATTTATCTATACTCGAAATATGGACATGAGGAACGCCCCCGCCTTTTTTTAGTAGCATAAATCTTCTCCTGCATATTAACCAAGCAGTAATAAAGGTATTTGGTAGAGACATCACCTACACCTTTTTTGAAAAGGCATCACAAACAAAGATTGGTTCATTCCAATACTGCACATAACCAGCTCCAGCTCCACTACCTGCGACTGTTATCGTCTCCCATTTCTATTAGATAAATCGCAATAGAATGCAGGTGTTTTACCACCAGATATAACAGGATATATACCTTCTGTTGAGTCTTTCTTCGTTAAGGATGTACCACGCTGCATAATTGACACATCTTTATCACCCAATGGTTTGTATTCAACTCCGTTGGGACAATATTTATCTATAAGTTCCCTTAATTTGCTCATAGTTCATCCTCCTCCAATTCTGCGATGATTTTATTTATCTCCGTTCTCAACTCATTCTCTCGTGCCACAATCTTACGAATACGGTCATTAAGCTCTTTTATATTAGTCTCTTGTCGAGCTTCTTTTGCTTCTACATAACTACTTACCGAAAGGTTGTAATCATTCTCTGCAATTAGTTTGTTATCAATAGACTTTTGTAATTGCTTCAATATCTTCTTTGCTGTCGAAGATTTCTAGAATCTTTTTTATATGCTTTTCGTCAAGAACATTATTATTGGTTTCCTTCCTGAAGAAATCATTCCCCGTAGCATCAATAAATTGCGTTTTTGTATCCATCTTATGCTTGGATAAAACTAAAATATTTACCGCAATCGTAGTTCCATAGAAAGATTCGGGCGAGCGCAATGACTGTTTCTACAAAGTTATTATCTACCAAATATTTTCTAATCTTCTGCTCTGCACCTCCACGATAGAAAATACCGGGAAGCATACTATCGCAGCTCGTCCTTTGCTTGAAAGATAACTCAATGCGTGCAGTACAAAAGCAAAATCAGCCTTAGATTTAGGGGCTAATACCCCTGCAGGAGCAAAACGGTCATCGTTAATCAACGTTGGGTCATCTGATCAATCCAGTTTACAGAGTACGGAGGATTGGATACAATGGCATCAAAAGGTTTGTCATCTCCAAATTGAGGATCCATCAATGTGTTGCCCAAAGCAATGTTAAACTTGTCGTAGTTTATGTTATGCAAGAACATATTCATACGAGCAAGGTTGTATGTGGTATGGTTAATCTCCTGACCGAAGAAACCCTCTTCGATAATATGATCATCAAACTGCTTCTTCGCCTGCAACAGCAACGAACCAGATCCTGCAGCAGGGTCATAAATCTTATTGATTGTGCTTTGGTTGTGCATTGCTAGTCGAGCAATAAGTTTTGACACACATTGAGGCGTAAAAATTCGCCACCTGATTTTCCTGCATTAGCAGCATAGTTATGTATCAAAAATTCGTAAGCGTCACCGAATAAGTCTATATGATTATCCTCAAAGTTGCCAAAGTCCAAACCCTCGACACCCTTTATAACAGCTGCCAAGCGACTGTTTTTATCTTCTACCGTATTTCCCAATCGAGTACTAGTCGTATCAAAGTCCGCAAATAGTCCTTTGATATCGCTTTCAGAATCATAGCCAACTGCAGAACCCTCAATCGCTGTAAATATAGCTTTGAGGTCTGTATTTAGATTCGGATTCTTGTTCGCTGTTTTAGCGATATTTACAAATAACTGACTTGGGTATATGAAATATCCTTTGGTCTTAATCGCATCGTCTTTAATTTCGGGAGTGATTATGCTATCAGGCAGATTAGCATAATCAATGCTCTCATCTCCACCTTCAATGTAATTCGTGAAATTCTCACTAATAAAACGGTAGAATAATGTACCGAGGACAAACTGCTTAAAGTCCCATCCATCAACCGCACCTCGCACTTCGTTAGCGATTTTCCATATTTGAGCTTGTAATTGAGCTCTTTGTGTATTGCTTGTCATTATCGTTATGCAATTTTTATATACTCAATAGTAAATGTTACTTGCTACTGTTTATCAAATCTTTCCTATCCATATTGAGAATTTCTGCAATCCTAGTTAGAACCTCTAAACTTGGCTGTGATGTATTTGAACACCACCGAGAAACAGTAGCCTCATTCTTTTGAAGTTGCTCTGCCAACCATTTACCTGTTTTGTTTTGTTCAGCTAGCACAACTTTTATCCGATTAATCCTATCAGTTTTCATATTTTGCCTTAAATATCGACCTCAATAAATTGACTTTATTTGCAAATATAATGATAAATTCCTATACCGTGTCTTTTGTTAGCAACTTTTTATCGCATAAATTGTAATTTCTATAATTTAGGAATGAGCATTCGAATAGTTTATATGATTATTCGGAGCATAAAATTTGCGTATAAAGTGACCGTATTTGAGATAAACCTCGAATACTTGCTGCACTCGCTTTGATATATCCAAAATAAACTTTGTATATCTCGCTCGTTTGTGAGTGTATTTTGCAATATAAAAGCACCATATCCACCCGACTTTGGAGGATAGGATACCGATAGGTGGTTTTGGGACGCCGAAAACATTTCAGGTGCCCAAAAACACAACTTGCTATGTTCGCTTGAACATAAATTTCCAGTGCCTGGAAATTACTATACAGCAGTCTAAATTTTACTCAAATATCAACATTGGCGCGTTGGTTATAACACTTGCTGGTTACTTGTTTATAACAAATAAGCAAATCAACAATAATGAATGAGTGTAATCATTAGTGATTATAACAAGTAATGCAATCACTCAATCTTGCAATCTGACAGACTTGCTGTCACACAATCTTGCAGTCTGTCAATCACTCTTTCTGTAATGGATTAGCTATTTACTTTCTAAAATGCTACCAATTATGCAATCTAATGACACCTGACGACACGTTATGTCGGGTCTGAAGAGCGTATTGTTTTTGTTTTACTTAGCACTCAGAAAGCCACGAGTAAGCGAGGGCAAAGGGAGTTTACTTGCTTTGCCGAGCGAAAGTGGGTTTCGTGAAACAATAGAATGTTTAATGTAAAAATGAAATAGTTATGGAGATTATCAGTATTGAGAAAAAACCTTTGAGGAGCTTGTGTCGCACCTCGGGCAGTTCGTTAAGCGAATGGATCGTATCAATCGCCAGCGTGGTGGCAGGCGTATGAGTGATTGGATGGACAATCAAGATGTCTGTCAGGCATTGAAGATTAGTCCTCGCACACTGCAAACGCTTCGGGATAGTGGGCGGTTGCCACACTCTAAGATAGACAACCGCATATACTATCGCCCCGAAGATGTGGAGCGACTTATTGAAAATGATGTTTAACCTATAAATTCTATGCCTATGAGTAATGAAGTTATCACGCACAAGCACGAGTGGGTACGCGGTCTATTCACTGAACTTGACCGCATCGCTAAAGATGCCGCAACGATGGCAGATGAGAATCAACCGCTATTGGGTGGCGAACACTATTTGACTGATAGGAGTTGTCGCAACGGCTGAAAATCAGTCGCCGCACCTTGCAGGACTATCGCAACAACGGCATTTTGCCGTACCGCCAACTGGGTGGGAAAATCCTCTATCGTGAAAGCGATATTGAGCGAGTATTGCAAAGTTGCTATCGAGGCAAGTTTTTAGATTATACCCTATAAGGTATAATATGGGTTAAGTACTTGTGTATTACACCCGATAGGGTATAATGTAAGTGCAGAGGGAGTACTGACTGAACTTATTATGCAGAGTTGGGGGAGCGAGCTGCCTTTGTCCCCAACTCTGTTTTTTTCTATAATAATAGCGGCTTGATTGTAATTTGAAGATTGATACTCTTAATAGATTTGACCTAGAAGCTGTTTGAATTTTATTTCGAGATTATTTGAGAGCTAATTTCGTGTAAATTTTCATTTGGGGTATGCGGGTATAGTGGACTATTTCCAATTATCACAAATGAAAAGTTGCCGAAAAGAGCCTCAAAGAAGCCGAAAACTATCTTTTGTAGCAACGAACAAACTCTTTCAATAAAATTCAAAACAGCTTCTTATTATGCGTCGTAGGTCGCTTCGCTTGCTTCGTCCCAAAACCATTCTCAACTCGGACGGTGATACCGGAGAGTTTTTTCGGGTGAAAAATTATCGAAGAGAATTTTTTGCTCGAAAACCCGTGGGCTTGAACTCGCAGGTATTGCCCTCCGAGTTAACTTTATAATGGGGCGAAAGCAAGTGAAGCGTACCGCAGACTTCTATCCTAAATTCACTATTGCACTCTTTACATTCATCATATCCTTCAATATCGAGCTGTCAAGCACTTTTTGCATAGTGTTGCGTCATCTTAATGTTTGAGTGTCCGAGCATCTTTGCTACATTCTCTATGCTTACACCGTTAAAGCACACAGACGTGGCGTAGCTTTATGTCTTGCCACATGTGTACTAAGGTGCTTCTGAATTCCGCAGACATCGGCTATCTCCTTAAGGTAGCTGTTCATATTCTGATTGCAAGGAACAGGGAGTAATACGCCACGCTTGATGCAAGTCGGGTGGTTCTCATACTTCTTGAGAATCGCCAACGGGATATCCAACAGCGGAATATTACACATATTATTTGTCTTTTGGCGTGTCTTGCGAATCCAATAGTGTCCGTTGTTGTCTTGCACGATATGTTCGGCTGCGAGTTGCTGAACATCTATAAATGCCAATCCCGTAAAGGCGGCGAAGATAAATACATCACGCACCAATGCAAGGCGAGGCAGCGCAAACTCCTTTTTGGTATATTGTCATAAGCTCGTCCATCGTCAGGAACTCGCGGACAACCTCCTTTTCGTGAAATTTGATGCCTGCAAAAGGATTCTTCTCTATCCACTCGTTGGCAAGTGCAAGGTTGATAATCTTCTTCAAGCACTTCATATAGCGGATAACGGTATTCTGCTGACAGTTCTTCTCGGTCTTCAAATAGAACTCAAAGGCTCTCACAAGTTCGCCGTTTACCTCGGTAATAGGCAAATCCTCTTTGTCGTATTTCTGTTTGATAAGTTCAGCAAGATAGCGAGTGCAACTTTCGTAGCGTCTTACGGTGATTAGAGCAAAATCTTTACCCACCAATGCTCGACATTGCTCGTTGTGTTCGCGCATAGTGCCAATGATGGTGCGTACTTGCTCCACCTTTTTGTCCACTCCAAAGAACTTTTCTTGCAATATTCGGGCAGTGATAAGTTCTCCATTCTCTTCGAGTTGCGTGTAAATTCGGTGGAGTTTGATTCGGCTCTCCTCGATGTAATTGTTTAGTTCGGTTGATTTACGGCTTTTGCCCCTTGCACACTCCTTTGCCTGGTTCCACGATACAGGCTCGATGCTTTTTGCGGATGTTGGTTTCTACTCTTGCGCCATTGACTGTGATACGCATACATACTGAAGCCTCTCCGTTCTTCAGCAGCTTGGTTTTCTTGATAAAGAAAAAGCACATTGAATGAATCTCGTCTCATTTTCTCCTACTTTTAAGTTAAACTTTTATTTGGCAAAAGTAGGAATCCGAATCTATTTTGAGGCTATGCAAATATTTGAATCAGCGAAAAACGCTCTTTCAAGGTGGAGATGTTTTGAACACCTGTTTGCTCCACCTCTTGCGCCACCAAAGGCGGTCGTGAACCGCTTTTTGCGTTTTTTAGGGGAAAATAAAAAATCCCGATTTTCGTTGAAAATCAGGATTTTACGTTGTTTTGTTTTCTTTGCTGTGGTGCCACCAGGAATCGAACCGGGGACACAAGGATTTTCAGTCCTTTGCTCTACCAACTGAGCTATGGCACCATCCCGATATCGTGGTTAGGAATACTCCTTTCCGTATTATCGTGGTGCAAAGGTAAAATTCTTTTTCAAATCTGCAAATGCCCGCTGCATTTTTTCTGCTTTTTCAGTTGCGGAAACATCTCACGCCCTACCCCGGCTTCACAAAAAAGGGAGGAGCCGTCGATGCTCCTCCCTCCCTTGATCAATAATGCAAGCGATCTTTACTTGAGCATCACTGCATTTGCATTAACGGCACGCCGTTCGAACGACGGCGCCGAAGTCAATTGCGGAACGGCCGGCTTCATATTCCGGTCCGCAGCAGCTGCAAATTTACCTGCCAGCATGGCTTTCCCCTTAACGGGGGCAGCGGCCGGAGGATTTTTTCACCAGCGTAAACGGTCCGACCGGATAGTCGTCGGCCGAATAAATCCGGAGTCGGCCGTCGGATTATACTTGCCAGATAGTTGGACCCATTGTAAACGAACTGGTCCATCATAACCACCTCGGCCTCCACATCGCCCGTAAGAGTGAGTTCATTGCCGATAACCTTGCCCTTTCCGTCAGACATTATGGCACCGATCAAGCCCACATAGGAACCGCCTACCGGATAATAATATTTACCGCTTACATTCTTGTCACGGCAAAGAGTGACATAGCGAACGGTGCCGTCTCCGGTAGCTCCGATCTCCTGATAGCTCTGGATCATGATATAACCGGTTTCCTTTGTCGAAAGTGGCAATTGCGGGGAACCGGTCGCGATAAGCCGAGATGGCCCATCCGGTAAAGCGCGAAGTTGGTATTATGACCTTCGTGGAGAAAGTGACGTCGAAGGAGATCGGCTTGGCAGACTTCATCGAGGTCGTACTCGTCACGGTCCACGTAGCCGCGGCATAAGCCTCATCGAGTTAGAGCCTTCCTGAAAAGATCCTAGCGACGATGCCGAACGATGCCGATGACCACATGATCCGTTTCCGAAGAGAGGTCCTCGAAGATCTCGCTCGCCACGCCCTTCTTGCCGAGAGCGGAGACGATGAAATCGGCCGTATAAGTCCCGACCAAGGAGTTCATCTCGGAGATCAGCGACTTGATGATCGCCATGTCGCTCTCGCCTTCGAGATCCGCCTTTTCATAAACGTCGAAATAGTAATAATCGGTGGCGACGCTCGGCGTCACATTGACGGTCGCGCTGCTGAAGGTAATGTCCGCCGGATTGATCGTAAGCTTGTTATTCGAGCGGACGGGTTTGGGCGAATAGATCTTGACGCTTCCGTCTTCATTCTCGAAATAATAGTCCTCCTTGAAAGTCATCTCCGAAACCGTAGCGTTTCCGATCGTCAGGGGCGAATAGAATTTGAGACCCGTTTCGGTAAAGACAAAAGGAGCCTTGACGACCTCGCCCGCGGACACCGAACCGTCGTCTCCGGGAGCCGGCGTGTAGGAGATCCTGAAAACGCGGGAAGAGAAGTTGTTGAGCCTCATCTCCCAGTCAATCGGATAGGCAACGCCATCGACCACGCAACGGGTATAGATCAGGTCCATCTTGGCAGCCGCATCCTGATAGCTCTGCAATTCGGTCTTCCAGTTCACCCCCGCCTCGATCGGATAGAGGTAGGCGTAATTGTTGGTTTTGCGCCCCTTGAGTTTCACGAAATCGGCGGAAGCCTCCATGACGATGAAGTCGGAATCGCCCTCCAGACCTCCGTTGCTCGTGCCGATGCCGAGTTCAGCCCCCGTCGTCGGCGAGGAGTAGAAGTGGATAATGTCGTTATTGGTGTCGAACGCGAGTACGGGACCGCTCTCCGCAACCACCGAATAGTAGGACGATTCGGTTTTGCCCGCAGCGAAATTCTCACTGGAAGCGACGACCGTATTGTCGGCATTGAATTTCAGGAAAAGCGTGTAGCCACCGTAAATGCACTCGCTTTCGGGATACAACTCCATCCGCCAGCCGTTTTCTGCGCCCTGAAGTACAGTGATGGCTTCCTTTGACCGCCTCTTCAATACGTTCCGTCGCCGATTTCGAGAATTTATCCTCATCGTCCTTCAGGCAGGAATTGAAAAGCAGGGGCAGAGCCAGTAATATCAATATTTTTTTCATAAACATCCTTTTTACTTAATTAGTGGCATCTAAATCGAGGTTCGGAAGTTCTTTCTGGCGGCGTAAAACGACTTTGCGCAATTCGTCCAGATCGATTCCCCCAATCGTTCTTCATGTATTTGTCCACGATCTCGAATTTGGCTTCGAGCATCGGACGGCCCACCTCGCCGGCCGTTTCGAGCATCTCCTCCCAAGTGGCGGCCGTGTTGGTGACGTAGATGGAGCTTACCTCCACGAACTCCTCCTCGGCCGAAGTCGAAGCGTAACGGCTGATAAAACCGTCCTTAAGCGCCAAGTCCTCCGAAGGATAGACATCCCAGCAGGCGTTGCCGACATAGCGGATGCCCGTGGCCAAACCGGTGATCTGATTGAAATCCGTCGAGAAAGGCTTCTTCTGGTTGAGGATATGAGCGAATTCGTGGTGGATCGTCTTGAAATACCACTCGTTCAGCAGGTCCACATTGGTCGGGTCCATATTGTTGACGGCATAGAGCGTAATCTTGGTTCCGCCTTCGGCCGTACCCAGCACGACCTCGCCGTTGTTGTTATAGGCGGGACTGCCGACCAGAAAACCATCTTCGGGAAGTAGCTGGTGATGAAGTCTCGGCTTCCGGTCACCTCGTCGTAGGCCTGCAGGCAGAGGTGCTTGACCAGCTTGGCCATCTGAACCGACTTCTCGTAGTTCGCGGGAGTCAGATCGTAGATCATGTCGCTCTCCATATCCTCATAACGGTAGCGGAACTCGATGTTATAAGGCTCGATATAGTTTTTGTAAAGCCACGCGTCCAAAGGCGTCTCCGTCGTCTGCTCCGGTTTGATGACACTCGTGCCGCTCAGATCGTCTTCGGAACACGAGACGCCCGAAAAAAGCGCAGACGAATGCGAATAATCCTAATATTGTTTTTTCATAACGTTCAACTTTTTATATATAGATCAGCGAATTATCATTATCTCGGATTAGGAGTCATGTCGGCCGCGAGCACATCGGCGGGCAGCTGAACGGCACGGCGGTTGTCCCGGACCTCCAGCGTATCGTCCACGCTCTTGATTCCCAAATCGTTGCTGGTCAGGGTGCGGCGGTAAATCTCGATGCCGAAGCGCTTCACGTCGAACCAGCGCAGGCCGTAATGCAGCGTCTCGTAGCGGCGCAGCAACAGCAGCGTATGAATCATGCCCTCCCTGCGTCTGATCGATTTCGAAAGCCGGGTTGAGCGGCTTTTCGAGTCGGATTCTTGGGATCGTAATCTGCAACCGATGCGGCCCAGCTCGAAATATTGGCCTCGGTCAACGTCTTGTATTTACTGCATGAATTGAAAGATAGAGATTCATGTCGCTCAGGGCCGCCGTAGTCCTTCTGCATGATATAGGCCTCGGCGCGGGTCAGCAGAGTCTCTTCGGCCGTGAAAAGCGGATAGACGGTATGCCTGTAGCCTGTTCCCGCCACCGGATCGAGGTACTCGATCAGATAGGGAACACGGGCAGCAGGAGTTTTGTCGATTCCGCTGACAAAGCGAAGCGGTTCGCACTTCCACGTGTAGGGGAGCGAAGGGGTATTCGTGCAGTCTATGCCCTCGTTATCGGCAATCATCTGTCCGTGATTGTACTGCATTCCGACACCGTATCCGCCGAATACGCGGCCGGCTGAATAGGCCGGTGGCCATCATGAAGTACGTCAGATCCGCACTGACATAGTAGGTAGCCGCCCGCATTGGCCGCACGCTTGTTGAAATGGTACTTGGGCACCGAATAGATGACGTCGTTTATCGGCGGCAGTCCCTCTTCGATATCCTTCTCGATCTTGGCGTAGACCTCGGCGACGGTTCCGCGCTCGTATTTGGGATCGAGTTCCGTCTCGGCCTTCCATATAGGGAATAATGAGATCGTCGGGATGCGTAGGGATCGTAATGCTGGCAGAAAACGTTCACCAGCACGAAGTGGGCGTAGGCACGGCAGATAAGCGCCGCCTTTGCGGCGTCAGCTTGTCGGTCATTCCATCTTTGTCGATGGCCTTTGAGCACCTCGTTGGCGTTGGCGATAGCCATGTAGTGGGCTTCCCACGTGTGAGCGGGCGTCTTCGTTGTCGGTTTCGGTCGGATCGCATTCATAGCTCTCCTGCCAGAAACGGCTCCAGCCATCGTACTTGGCGCCGTGTGGTTAATGGTGGTCGGAAGCCATTTCGAGGAAAAGCCACGGCTGGCTGTCCGCATAAGCCGATACCAGCATCTTGATAGCCTTCTCCGAATCGATAATCGGTCCGGTTGTCAGGCTGCTCGTCGAGGAAATCGTTACAGGAGGAGAGTCCCGCAACGAAGAAGTCCCGCAAGCAGGAAATATATCAATTTGTTCGTTTTCATATGCTTTAAACTAAATTATAAACCGATTTTGAGCGTTAAGGTAAACTGCTTCGGCACGGGAGTGGCCACACCACCCTCGAATTGAAGAATTCCGGATCCTGACCGTTGAGCTTCTTGTCCGCATAGATCAGGAAGAGGTTTGTCGCCTGAATCTTGAGCGCGAGGTTGGACATTCTCAGCTTGATCCAGCGCTTCGGAAGTCGTAGGTCAGCGAAATTTCATGCGGATGAAATCGCCTTTGGCGATTGGGCCGTAGAATAGTTGTAGGCATTGTAGGCGTACGACAGCTTGCTGTCATTCCGCACCTGACGGCTCGACACGATGGCCGGAACATCGGTGTATCTTTCGTCACCGGGCGTCATCCAGCGGTTGCGGAACTCGCGCGGCATGGCGTCGAGGTCGTTATAGATACTGGAAGACCGGATCAGGACGAACGACGTTGCCCGAACGAATGAGTGATGAAGACGTTCGACGCAGACCTTTGTACTGGAAGATGTTTGCCGAAGCTTCGACGTCCGTCGGCTCCGAGGACCCGAATAAACCAGATTGTCAAAACGCTCGGTCTCTTGGAAGTTGATATCGGTCGAAGTCAGCACGCCCGCTTCGTTGATGAATGTGGAACGCCGTCTTCGTTCAGCCCCGGAAATCGTAGGAGAAAAGCGGAATTCACCGGGTAGCCCTCACGCGAGAAACCGATACCGGAAACGAGGTTGAAGGCACGGGTGGAAGTATTGAACTTGGTCACCTCGTTCTTCATGTGCGAATAGATGAAATCGGTGGTCCAGCTGAAATCCTTCGTCTTGATGTTCTTCGTCGAAAAGCGAGAACTCGATACCCCGCGACTTCATCGTCGCGACGTTGCCGTACTTCTGGATCTGACCGCCGATACCCTGCGTCATCACCAGACCGATCAGATCGAAGTTGTCGCGCTTGTACCAGTCAACGGTCAGGTTGATGCGGTTGTCAGAAAGCTAAATCCGCACCGATATTCAGCTCTGTGCTGCTTCTCGTAGGTCAGATCGCTGTTCTCCAGATCAGCATGTCCGTCAGACCCGACTCCTGTGCTGGCCGAGGGCGCCACGGCAGGCAGCTCTGGATGACGGCAGGCATTGATTACCGAGGGGCGGTCGGCGTCAAAGCGAATGGAGGCCTTGAGCGACGGTGCCAAAACGGCGCGCTGATCAATTGAAGAGAACACCTCGTGGACGTTCAGCCGCCCCGAAACGTTCCACGTAGGCGCCAGCGCGGGCAGATTAAAGTAGAGGCCCAGCGCGTTGTTACCTTCATAACGCAGCGTGCCGTTAAGCGTATAGCGGCCCGCTGTAGGACGTAGGTTCGTTGAAGAAGAAAGCGACGTTGGTGGTAGTGGGTGTTGCCCATTTCGTAATAGGGCGAGTTATCCTCCTTGTCCTTCTTGAAGACGAAGATAAATCGTAGAACGGAATTTCACCCGAATCGTACTGCAGGCCCCAGCCGCGGAAACCACGTTTTCTGACGATCGCTCTGGTTGGTTTCATACCGAGGTAAGCATTGATAATATGCGTATTGTTGATCGTCGTATTATAGGTCGCGGAGAAACGGAAGTCATAGGACAGCAGCCGGTTGTCGTACGGGTGTAGATACCGCCGGCGGGCAGGATCGATACGGGAACGGCGTAACATCATCCGGATCCTGTACAGCAACGGGTTGTTGTCGCGAATCGTCGTCGCACCCATGGCCCTGTGTTCGCCTGTTGGAAGCCTCGCGTACGTTATGCCTCCTGCGAAGTTCCCGGTATGGCGCACCGACGCCAGCGCCGAAGCTCCTCGAATCCCTTAAAAAGCCTTCCATACTTCAGTTCGCCTTGGAATTTCACATCGGCGACGTTCAGGTCGATATATAAGTTGTTCGCCAGTTCATGGAAATATTGAAATCGCATAGTTACGGACATAATACTCCTTCGGATCGAGCACGCGCCCAGTATTCAGGGCATACGAATAAGGGTTGATGTCGAAATCGCGCTTCACCTCGCCGTTACATAGTCGGTCGTGGCGCCGAGCGTTCCGGGCGCTTTCTGCTTACGGTACGAACCGTTGGTAATCAGGTTGAGCGTAAGGGCGTCCGAGATATTATACGTCGCATTGAGATTGGCCGTATAACGGAAATCTCGCTGGTCTCGTCCATCCCGGATCGAAAAGGGCGCTGATCGACGCATAGTAGGCGGACTTCTCAGTACCAAGTGATACACCGAATGCGAGTGCATGACCGTATTCTGGAAAAGCTCCTTGAACCAGTCCGTGTTGCGGTACTCGGCCTTGCGCAGGTAGCGGTTGCGCGTCTCCACGGTGTTTTCCAGCAGTCCGGCATTGATCAGCGAATACATCTTGCCGTAAACACCGCTGCCGACGCGTTGGTGACACGCGAATTGCCCAGCCAGCCCTTGTTGTACAGCTCCTGATAGACGGACATCTGGTCCTGAGAGTTCATGATATTGAAATCGGCGTAGGAGGGAATCATACGATACGTGAACTCGCCCGTATAATTGATTATGGCTGACGCCAGCACGTCCCTTTTTTGTCGTAATGACGATCACGCCGGCCATAGCGCACCGTAGATCGAGGTGGCCGAACCGTCCTTCAGATATTGAAACTCTCGATATCCTCAGCGTTCAAACCCGCGATGGCGGAACCGACCAGCGTCGTGGCGTCACCCGAAGGTCCTCAGCCGAAATATCGGCGACATCCTCCATACTACGCCGTCCACAACCCAAAGCGGCTTCGAGCTGCCGTGAATCGACGTCGCACCGCGGACGGGATCTTGGGAGCGGTACCGAAAGTACCCGATACGTTCTGCACCGGACACCGGCGAACGGGCTTCCAGACCCGCGGCTGATATCGGCCAGACCCGATAGTTTCACATCGTCGGCGACCAACTGGTCGGATGCACCGCGTAAACAGTCGTTTATCCGTTTTGGTCGCTACCCGTAACCACGACCGTCTCCCCACGGTCTGAGAACTGCTCGAGCGTGACCTTCACCTCAGGCGCAACGGCTACCGTAGCAGTCTTGTACCCCCAAATAGGAGATTTGCAGTTCCTCATTTCGCCGGAACATTGTTCATAACGAAAAATCCCTGCTGGTGGATACACCGATGGTCGTACTGCTGACGATAACCGAAGCGCCGATCACGGCCGCCCGTTTTCATCAACGACACTACCGCGCACTTGTTTGGCTTGGGCGAATGCCCCCGCTGCAAACACAAGTACTCAATTAACGATAGTAGGATTTTTTACCATAAGCGTTAATTTTAATTAATTTTAAAATAGAAAGCCAGCATCCTCTATTCGGGTTTGCAGATATCCCCAATGGTTTGACCTTCAGTACCGTTTCGATTTTCGATGCCGGGAAAAAAGGCGCGAACGCAGGCACCTTTGCAACTATACGGCCACCTGAAAACACCAAACAACTCACTCAAGATCAACTGATTGAAAAATAACCGAACAGGTAAGAACGTTACCAAGTATAACCTTTCCGGGATGCTTGCGGGCTGAAACCGGAGCCGGAAACCGGGTGGAAAGTGCATAAAATGTGCGGCATCTAACGATGCCGCACATGGCGCCAGAGGGGAGCGATCCCGCCTGCGATGTTCTATAAAAGCCGGATCGGAACCGTCCGGGAACTCTTCATCACGGCCGCTCCGTTTTTGACCCCGTCGGGAATCGCGGCGCGCACATAAACGCCCGTCTCGGCGACGCCCGTGGCGCTGGTCAGCGTCAGCGTATTGCCCGACTCGTCGAAAGTGATGTCGTAAGTGCTGCCGAACGGCTTGCCGTCGCTGTATACGCCGCCGAGCACGTCGTTTTTGACCTCGTATTTTCCCGAATACTTCTGGTAGCCCACCTGCTCGATCCGTTGGTATATTTCGAACGAACGGTCCGCGCCGAAGGAGACATAGGCATCGAAATCCCGCGGAGCTTCGCCGTTCCACGTTTTGAGCTGCCATTCGCCTGCAAGCTGTTTTACCAGCGGCGACACCTTCTCCTTGTCCGACGATCCGCAGCCGGCGAACAGACACAAGCCCAGTGCGGCCAGTACGATATAGATAGTCTTTCTCATAATCTTCATGCGTTTATATTACAACCAACCTCCGTTTTCGGTCTGTACCGCGCGGGCGATGACGGCGAACCCTTGGCGATCTCCATGCCGCCCATCGATGTCCCCGTGCCGAGACCGCTGCCTCCGGCAACCGCCCTGACCGTTATTCGGGCCACGCCCGGCTTGTGCAGTGCAGCCTCAGTTTCCCGGACACGAAGGTCGGCTCCGCCGAAATACCGAGCTTGGTCCTGTCAGCCTGCGAGATCTCGACGCCGAGATAGGTCAGGTTCGCCGAAGCCTTGCCGAAGTACTTGTCGAGCGAAAGCTGCTGCTGTACGCCGACTTTCGCTTTCAGGCAGGGTGTGCCCTCGATCTGCATCAGAAGCTGGTAGGCGTCGATCGCTCCCGTACCCATCTGCTTGCGGTAGTTGCGCAGCTGCATGGTGGTCAGGGATTGTTTGGTGCCGTCGAGGTAGGTGTCGATGTCGTTCACCGAAGTCAGAAGCATCGATTTGAATTCGGCCACCGTATATTGCTTCCCTTTGGCCAGCGCGTAGGAAAGCCCCAGCGCGGTGACGCCCGATACGTGCGGGCAGGCCATCGAGGTGCCCCTGCATATAGCCGTAATCCGACTGGTAAAGCTCGGACGGAAGCGTCGAAAGCACCTGCGCGGCGCTGCTTCCCGAAGGCGAGATGTAGGCGTCGCCGCCCGGAGCCGCGACGTTGCAGCCCGGACCGTAGTTCGTGTAGTAGGCCGGCAGATAGTCGGGCGAAAAGGCGGTGACCGAAATGTAATCGCGGTAAGCGCCCGGATAACCGGACATGGCCTTGGCGTCGTTGCCCGCAGCGAAAATCACAAGTCCGCCGTCGAGAACGGCGTTGTTTTTCGTCGCAATGAAGTAGTCGATCGCCTGCTTTTCGATCCGCGCCCCGCTGGCGTAGGCGTTGTCGGTCGTGACCGCTCCGGCCGGATACCCCCACGATCACTGGAGAATCGACGCCCCGTTGTCGGCAGCGTATTTGATCGCTTCGGCGGAAACGGCGGCCGAACCGCCCTCGCCGCCCGAAAATATCTGGCACGACATGAGTTTCACGCCGTCGTTCCTGCCCGTGCCTCCCGCGATGCCCGACACGCCGACGCCGTTGTTGCTGACGGCGGCTACCGTACCTGCGACGTGGGTGCCGTGGCCCGAATCGCCGATGTTCTTGCCTTTGTCGTCATAAGCTTCGACGTCCCATGTCAGCTGGCTCGTGCCCAGCGCGAAGTTGTAGCCGTAAACGTCGTCGGCATAGCCGTTGCCGTCGTCGTCGCGGCCCGTCGCACCGCTCTGCTCGGCCTTGTTGATCCACATGTTGGCCGCCAGATCGGGATGCGAGTACTTGATGCCCTGATCGACGATCGCTACGGTCAGCGACGGATCGCCCGCGGCGAGTTTCCACGCCTCCTCCACGTTGATATCCGCTCCGGCGCGCGTCGTTTCGGCAAATATTCTGTCGCCGTTGTTGCTGTAGTGCCACTGGTCCTTGTAGCCGGGATCGTTGAAACCTCCGGCGGCGGCGCGCGTCGCCGCCGAACCGCCCCTGTAGGGACAGGCCCTGTTGTCCGAAGCCAGCTGCAGTTTGGTGTTGAACTGCACGAAGCTCACCTCCGAAACGGCGGCGAGCCGCCGTGCCGCTGCGTCCAGATCGACTTCCTCGCCGAACGTTACGATATACCATTTATGCAGTCCCGCCGCGCGGGTGCGCTCTTCGGCGGCCGGATTGCAGGGAAATACGCGGCGCAGCGAAGTGACGCCCAGTTGTGTAAAGATGTCGTCCACGGGCGCTATCCCGGAGCGCGTCGCCGCCGTACGCGTAATCGCCGCAGCAGCGGCGGTCTGTTCGACGTTCCCGACGGCATCGCCGTCGAAATAGATCAGCAGTTCGCCCCGCGCGGCATTCGCGGGAGCATTGACGATCTTGCGCATGGTGGCCGCCGGAGCCTCCTTGCCGCCGCTCTCTTCCATCGGGTCCGAGGCACAGCCCGCAAGGAACAGCAGCGCGAGTAGTAAAATTTTCTTGTCAGTCATAGTAGGTGAATTTAAAAAGGGAACCGGCCTCGCGGGCCGGCTCCCCGGTGATAGTCGTACTGTCCGAACGACAGTTTTTTATTCGGTTATTTTCGCGCCGGTCCTGCGGGTGAAGTCCGCACTCCGGGCGGCGATTCCCTGACGGAATTCCACCTTGGCCTTGGCGGCGCCCAAAGCGGGCATGCCGACGATTTCACACTCACGGCCGCGGTCGGCAGGCATTCTGTTTTCGCCGACAATTACTTTCGCAAGCTCCGGCCCGCGGAGTTCCACGTAATTGCCGGGCTGCACGGAGAGCGCCTTTACCACGGAAGCCATATCGGCGGCCGGATACAAATCCGGGTCTGCGAGCAGCAGCCATTCATGGAAGACGATGCCTCCTTCGCCGCCGGAGAATTTGTTCGTCACAGGATCGTAGCCCGCATAGATTCCGAACCACATGCCCGTGAACGTCAGATTGTTCGACGCCTGAAGCTGGGGATTGGGCACGAAAGCCACCAGTCCGTCGGCCACCGGCGCGCCCAGAAGCAGGCCGCGTCCGCTGTAAACTCCGTCGTCACCCTCGGCCGTGTAAGCCACGTTCACGAAGTAATCCGTTCCCTGAAGCGTCACGTTGCCGATCAGCTGCGGAGCGAGTACGTAGAGAAGGCCGCCGCTCCACGCCATATACTGCGACTCGCCGGCATTGAACGCCTGAGGAGCGCCCGTAAGTCCGGACACCTTCACGTAGTCGCTGAATACGTTGTCGAAATCCGCATATCCGGAAGTCGTTCCTCCGTCTTCGACGACTACCTGTCCGAAGTACTGACGGGAGGTGTTGCCGGTCTTGTCATAGGCATCGACCGCATAATAATCCCACGTTCCGCAGTAGCCCGCCTTGGTCAGGCCGTTTTCGACATCGTCGTACGTATAGTGTATCTGCAGCGGATCCGGTTTGCCTGCCGTAGTCTGTTGCACGCTGTACAGTTTGCCGTAATAGCCGTTGTAAGCCCACCAGCAGCACGTAATCCGTACCGGCGTTCAAGCCTTTATGAAGCAGCGAGACCCGTGTCGTTGATCTTGTCAATTTCTTCAGCCGTAATTGCCTTGCCGGACGTTTTGGCTATTTCAATCAGGTCCTCGCTGCTTTTACCGGTCAGGTCGGCACTCTTGAAGAGTCCCATGTAGCCCGATTCGATATTTTCACCGAATATAATGGAGCGGATAGAGTTTTCGGGAGTGTGTCCCTGCGCTTCGAACTCCCACGTAAGCTCCGTACGGACGCTCAGCACGACGGGTTTGTCGTCGCCGGCCTTGACGTAGCCGAATGACAGGAATTCGTAGCCCTGAAGCTCGCCCGCCTCATCGTAAATGTTGGCAACGACGGTGTATTTGCCGGTCTCTTCGAATTGGGCCACGATGGTTCCGTCCGCCGTGATCTCCTTCGACTCGACCGTTCCCGCGTCGATGCCCGCCGAATTGGCCTTGGCGATGGCGTCGCCGAAGACTCCTTCGAAGAAGGCGTATTTCACCTTGGCGACGTCGGCGCCCAGTTTGGCTGCGATTTCGACCTTGCCGTCGGCCGGTTCGCTGTCGGTCAGGGCGAGCGAGTAGTCGTACTCCTCGGCTCCCGGCAGCATCAGACGCTGCATGCCGCCGGCGTTGCCGACATACCAGCCGTCGTCGCCGAACATCAGCAGTACGCTTTTGGCCGGGAATGTGATGACTCCGTTCACGTTGGTGCCGTACCCGCTGCCGTTGAATCCGTTTTCCGGCACCTGCGAGGCAAAGCTGACGATACCGTCGCTGCTGTTGAGGAACACGCCCGTAGACTGTTCGGGCAGCCAGACCTTATCCGGATTCGTCGCGTCGATATAGGTAATGACGTCCGAACGGTTGCCCGACACTTGGGACGGAGACATGTTCAGCAGCGAAGCCAGATACTCCGCCGAGTAGACGTTGCTGATGCGGTAGTAGCCGGGGTTGTCGTCGCGTTCGTAGATCTCCACCTCGCCTTCGCCGTAACGGTTGGGAATTCCGTAGGCGGAGCTGAGAATGTCGTCGCGCCATTTGCCCTTGGTCTCGCCTTTCGGCCCGGTCACGAGGTTCCATTTCACGCGGGTGACGGAGAAGCTTACGCCCGAAGCCTTTTCACCGTAGATGAAGGCGTATTTCTTGTCTTCGATCTGGATGTTGCAGGAATAGGTCGTACCGATTTCGGCGTCGGGGAAAGAGACCTGAAAAAGTCGTTTCCGTCGCCCCGTCGTCGAACGAGATTTCCGAAGCGGAGAAGATCGCGTCCTCGCTGCCCGTAACGGTCACGGGAACCGTAATGGCGTCGGCGTCGTTGGTACGCATGGCCGTGAAGGTCAGTACCGTCGGATCGGCGGATCGAGTTCGAGGTCCGCGGCGTTGTCCTGCGAGGGAAGTAAACCCCGTAGCAGCCGTCGGCCTCGGATTCGCCGCGGGTGTAGGTCGGATCGTCGGAACACCCTGCGAACACGAAAGTCGCAATAAGCGCGTATAAGAAATATTTGATTGCTTTCATATGTTTTCGGTTTTAAATCATCCATGAAAACTTACGTTACTGCACCCACGGATCGATGATTCCCACGGGATTGGGGTTGTTCTGCGATTCGAGCGCGGTGTTCTGCTGGGCCTCCGTTTCGGGAATACAGAAGTTCCACCACGGTGCGCGGCCGTCGGTCGAGAAGCGGCAGTCCGAAGGTACGTTCGTGCCGACGTAGCCGGTTTTCAGGCTGTAATTCAGACGCTTGAAGTCGTAGAATACGACGCCTTCGCCCCATAGTTCGATACGCTTGTTCCAGATAATCTCTCCACGACGTCGGCAGACGACACGGCCGAGGTGCTGAATTCCGGGTCGCGCTTTGGCCATGAAGGTTTTGAGCAGCTGGAGACCTGCGGAGGCGTCGGCGTGCGCCGTAGCCTCGGCTTCGATCAGGTACATCTCCTCGACGCGCATCATCGGAATATCGGTAACGTTGCCGACGGAATAGTCGCCGCCCGCCTTCGGCGGGATGGAATTTCAGGTTCGCATAGGCCGGGAGGTTGGCGAACTGCGCCGCCGTCAGGTTGGTAATGTCGCTGTAATCGGCATATTTGGCGTCAGGCCCCACGAACGCGCGCTTGCGCCAGTCGGTGTCGGATATTTCGTTGTAGAAATTGCTGGTAACGCCTTCGAAAACGTATTTGCCGCCATACCCCCACGTAGCCTCGCTCGAACGCCATGCCGCGAAATTCACAAGGTTGGCGATGCCTTCGGTAGACTGCGGGAGGTACCACATCCACGAATTGTTGGCTTTGTTGAAGCCCGTTTTGGGTTCAGCCACTCCGCTTCGGTCATGATCGTGCATTTCGAGGCGTCGATGGCCTTGCGGGCATACGTCGCGGCATCGGCATACTTCGACGAATCGAAGCCGCCCAGCCAGAGGTAAGCGCGCGCCTTGATGCCGTAGACCACGGCCAGACTCGGATTGGTCTTCGACGAAGAGGTGTAGTTGGCCAGCAGCGCCTCGGCGTCGTCGAGGTCCCCTGAGGATGAATTCGAACATCGCCTCGCGCGTCACGCGCGCGGATTGTTGCGAGGCCATATCCTCGGTGGTGTTCTCGTCCACGATCGGGACGGTCAGCCCTTGACGCCCGAAACGTCGGTGTACTTTAAGGTCGAGCGGATCGTACAGCCGGGCCAGATCCAGATAGAGCTGGGCACGATAAGCTTTGGCGAAGCCCAGATAAAAGCTTTCTGCGCGTCGGAAAGTTCCACGCCCGCCAGCAGGCCGACCACGTCGTTGCTCGATTTTGATGAACGTATAGTAGCAGTTCCACGGGAAGCGGCATACGGTCTGCGTCGGACCGATCAGAATGCCCGACTGCCAGTAGGTGAACCAGTCATATCCGAACCTTCGTCGCCGGAGGGCATATCACGTCGCCCGTGGCGGCGTCCGTAGCACATCATGCCCGGATAGCCGAAGTCGAAGCCGTAGTTGTTCGTCCTGCCGTACACCAAATAGGGGTAAGTCATGTTGACGGGGATGGCATTGACGATGGCCTCCACCGCAGTCGGCGAATCGCTGACCTGTCCGGAGATCGCGCTTTGTCGGTGGGGAAGGTCTCTTGATACAGCCCGTGAGCGCCATGGGAGCAGACAAGGGCGAGTGTCGTTGTTTTCAATATGTTTTTCATTTCAATCCCTCGCCCACGTTGGCGTAGTAGGACGAATAGCCCAGCGACGGAGCTACCGGGAACGACAGCAGTGCCCCAGCGGTGGTCGGGGTGGAAGCGCGAAGAAGCGTCGCGGCGATAGGAGGCCGAGGCGAAATATTTGCCTGCGTAATCGTACATGACACGGGCGAAATAACCCTCGTTGTTGTACTCAACCCGGTAAGAGCCGGCTCCCTGTTTGTCGATGATCGCCCCGGCAAGCTCGTCGTTTTCCTGCGTCAGCATATTGCTTTTCGTGGCCGACAGCGTGTAAATGCGGTTCTGGTAGGACTCGTGGCCCAGCATCACGTTGATGTTGTGCGAGCCTATCTGCTTGGTGTAGTTGAGAATCTGCTGTAGGTTGAGGTCGAAATTCCGTTGATGGCCCTTCGAGACCATGCCTTTTTCGCTGGCGAACTGTCCGAACCAGGGATTCGTAACCGAGGTGGAGCGGGTTTCGTCGAGCGAAACGCCGGCGTTGAACGTGAATTTGAAATCCTTGAGGAAAGTGACGTCGATATATCCCGTACCGTTGAAAGCATTGCCTTCGGCTTCCTGTTTGTTGAGACGCGAATCCGAGAGGGCGTTGCTGTTGGGGAAGAGCGAACGCTCCATACCGGCATTGTCGCCGTTGCCGTAGTCGTAGAGCTTGATGCCGTCCTCGTTGTACATGACATTACCCTCGCCGTCGCGGATGTAGAGCGGATAGATCGGACCGACGGCCGTCGTATAAGCGAAAACGTTGCCCGACGAGTTACCGGCGCCGCTGTCGTCGATCTGGTTGTAGCGGAAATGCGTGTAGTTGGCATTGGCGCCGAACTTGAGCCACTTCTTGGCCTGATAGTCCACGCGCAGACGGGCCGTATAACGATCCATGTCCGAGTTGTAGGCGATACCTTCGTTGTTCAAATAGCCGAACGATCCGTAGATCGAGGCGTTCCCGGTCTGGCCGGAGATCGAAGCGTTGTACTCCTGACGCAGGGACGAGCGGAAAGCCGCATCGGTCCAGTCGTCGGGACGGATGTAGTACTCCTTGCCCTCATAGACGAGACGGCGGCCGAGAGTCGCAGCGGGATTGACCTTACCGTTGATGCCGATGAACTCCTGCCCGGAAGGAACCGTATAGACCATATAGCCCAGACCTCCGTCATTCGCATTGGCCGTCAAATTCGTATTGGCGCGCAAATGGGCCTCGCCGATACTCATTCCCGAATTGACATAGTAGTTTTTCAGCGCACTGTAATGCAGTTCGTAGAATTGTGCCGGGTTGGTGATGTACGCATAATCCTGGACGGCGCGCGAATTGACGCCCCACTTGGCGTCGATTGTCACGTGAGCCTCCTGCGACTTGGCCTTTTTGGTGGTGATCATCACCACGCCGTTGGCGCCGCGGGCGCCGTACAGCGAGTTCGAGGCGGCGTCCTTCAGCACGGTCATCGACTCGATGTCGCTCGGATTGAGGTTGTTCAGGTCACCCGAGTAGGGCATGCCGTCCACGATCCAGAGCGGATCGTTGCCGGCGTTGAGCGAGCTGAAGCCGCGGATGCGGATTTTCGGACTCTCTCCCGGCTGTCCCGAGGTGTTGGTCAGCTGCACGCCCGCGACCTTTCCGGCCAGAGCCTGCGCTACGTTCGACTGCTGCGACTTGACGATGTCGTCCGATTTGATGACGGTCGCCGAACCGGTGAAAGCCTCCTTTTTTGCCGTACCGAACGCTACGACGATCACGTCAGGTGTGTATGCCGGCATCTGGCGGACTTCGTCTGGGACAAATACAACCGGAAGGATTTAATGTTCAAGGAACTCAACCGCGAATTCCTCACGGGCTTTCATTCCTACATCGCGCAGGAGTGCGCCCATAAGAAAAAAAAATACGACGTGGATCTACATGATCGCGCTCAAACATATCCTGATGCTGGCACGCAGCAAGGGATACATGAACAGGATCTGTTTGCAAATTACAAATTACAGAGCGAATTCGTAACACGCAATTACCTATCCATGAGCGAGATAAACAAACTGATGCCTGCTCAAACATAGGCCGATGACCAACAAAGCGGATTTTCGCCCCTTCCGAGCAACGGCTGGTGCAATGCCTGTCTCGACAAAATCATGTCCGAAATAGGCATTATGAAGCAGATTACATTCCATTCGGCCCGCCATACCTTCGCCACGACGATCACCCTGTCGCAGGGCGTAGCTATTGAGACGATCAGCAAGCTGCTGGGACATGCAGAAACATACGCACCACGCAGATTTATGCCACCATCACGCACTCGCAGCTCGACGGCGAAATGGAACGTTGTCGAAACGAATCAACTCGCTTTACCGCAATGATCCCTTCGGATGCGCCCGAAACGGGGACAAAAGCTCATCTGAGCGCGTCATCCGCCCGCCCCCTTCGAGGAAAATCACCGGAAATCACCGAAAAGGCCGAAAACAGGCGGTTGCAATCTGTAACCCCGCCCGATGCTTTAATCGAAAAAAACTGTAAGTGAGCAACATTAATCCGCAGAATATATTACAATAGTAGTAAATTATTTTAAAAAATTTATTTGTATAATCAAAAACGTTTATCTTTGCTTGTGAACTTTTTATTTTAAAAATTAACTAATAGATTAACGCTATGGTAAAAAATCCTACTATCGTTAATTGGAGTACTTGTGTTTGCAGCGGGGCATTCGCCCAAAACCAAACAAGTGCGCGACAGTGTCGTTGATGAAAACGCAGGCGGCCGTGATCGGCGCTTCGGTTGTATCGTCAAAAGGTACGACCATCGGTGTATCCACCGATCAGCAGGGATTTTCGTTATGAACAATGTTCCGGCGAAATCCAGAACTGCAAATCTCCCCCAGGGTATGTTGCAGGGATGTGAAGATCCGTCCGCCATGCAGATTACCCTTGTTCCTGACGAGCAGACTATCAGGTCCGTCGTGGTTACGGGTATGACAAAACCGACAAACGACTTTCTTTACGGGTGCGGCGGACCGCCTTTCCGCCGACGATGTGAAACTTTCGGGTATGGCCGATATCAGCCGCGGTCTGGAAGGCCGTTCGGCCGGTGTCTCGGTGCAGAACGTATCGGGTACTTTCGGTACCGCTCCCCAGATCCGCGTCCGCGGTGCGACGTCGATTCTTCGGCAGCTCGAAACCCTCTGGGTTGTGGACGGCGTCATTATGGAGGATGTGATCGACATCGACGCCGACGCACTCTCTTCGGGTGACGCCACGACGCTGATCAGCTCCGCCATCGCAGGTCTCAACGCCGACGACATCGAGAGCTTCAGCATTCTGAAAGACGGTTCCGCAACTTCCATATACGGTGCGCGCGCAATGGCCGGCGTGATCGTCGTTACGACCAGAAGGGTCGTGCAGGCGACCGCATCAGCTATACCAGCGACTATACGTTCCGTATGACGCCGCGCTATGCCGATTTCAACATCATGAATTCTCAGGATCAGATGTCGGTATATCGGAAATGGCCGCCAAGGCTGGCTCAACAACTCGACTATCGCAAACGCCTCTTCGAGCGGTGTTTACGGTAAATGTGGGAGCTGGTCAATACGGGCAAACTCTCAGAAAATACGGAGGCTGCGCGCAACCGCTACCTGCGTAAGGCCGAAGTACCGCAACACGGACTGGTTCAAGGAGCTTTTCCGGGTACGTTGATGCACACGCACTCGATCAGCCTCAACTCCGGTACCGAAAGTCGCAGTACTACGCTTCGATGAGCGCCATGTTCGATCCGGGATGGACCAAGGCCAGCGAGGTGGGCGTTATACGGCGAACCTCAATGCTACCTATAATATTTTCGACAATCTGACGCTGAACCTGATTTCGAGCGGTTCTTACCGTAAGCAAACGGCTCCGGGTACGCTGGCGGCGACGACCGACGTGGTATTCGGCGAGGTGAAGCGCGATTTCGACATCAACCCCTACTCTTATGCCATGAATTCGTCCCGGACGCTCGATCCCGATGAATTCTACACGCGCAACTACGCTCCGTTCAACATTATCGACGAACTTGGGCGTAACTACATCGATCTCAACGTCGTGGATACGAAATTCCAAGCGGAGCTGCGTTACAAGCCCGTCACGGGTCTCGAACTGAGCGCACTGGCCGCCATCAAATATTCGGCTACGACGCAGGAGCACAATATTACGGACTATTCGAATCAGGCCCGCGCCTACCGTGCAATGGCTACTACGGTGATCCGTGACAACAACCCGTTCCTGTATACCGATCCCGACAATGCGTATGCAGTGCCTATTTCGATCCTGCCCAAGGGCGGTATCTACAAGCGCCGCGACAACAACATGCTGTCGTACGACTTCCGTTTCGCCGCTTCGTACAATACGGAGATCAACAACCAGCACATTATCAACCTCTACGGAGGTATGGAGGTCAACCAGAGCGACCGTCACGAATCTTGGTTCAACGGTTGGGGTATGCAGTACTCGATGGGCCTGATCCCCTTCTACGCCTACGAGGTATTCAAGAAGGGCAAGGAGGAGAACACCGACTACTTCGGTCTGGCCGACACCCATTACCGCAACGTCGCTTTCTTCTTCAACGGCACCTACTCGTGGAAAGGCCGCTACACCCTCAACGGAACCTTCCGTTACGAAGGAACGAACCGCATGGGTAAGAGCCGCAGCGCCCGCTGGCTGCCGACATGGAACGTCGCCGGTGCATGGAACGTACACGAAGAGAATTTCTTCGAGGCGCTGCGTCCCGCACTGTCGCACTTGTCGCTGAAGGCTTCCTACTCGCTGACCGCAGACCGCGGCCCCAGCTTCGTGACCAACTCGCGCGTCGTCATTACGAGCAATACCCGTGGCGTCCTTCGGCCGGTGTTACCGAGTCGGGTCTGACGATTTACGACTTGGAGAACAGCGAGTTGACTTACGAGAAGAAGAACGAGGTGAACGTCGGTATCGACATGGGCTTCCTGAACAACCGCATCAGCCTCGCAGCCGACTGGTACAAGCGTGACAACCACGACCTGATCGGTGTGATCAACACGCAGGGTATCGGCGGTCAGGTGATGAAATACGGTAACGTCGCCGGTCTGAAATCTTCGGGTGTCGAGCTGACTCTTTCGACCCGCAACATCGAAACCAAGAACTTCAGCTGGTCTACGGACTTCATCTATTCGCACCTGAAAGAGGAGGTGACCGACCTGATGTCGTACAAGCGTGCCATCGACCTCGTATCGGGCACCGGTTTCGGTATGGAAGGCTATCCTTCGCGTTCGATCTTCTCGTTCGACTTCCAAGGCCTGAACGACGAGGGTATCCCGCAGTTCATCAACGAGAAAGGCCAGCTCACGACCACCTCGATCAACTTCCAAGAGCGTAACAACCTCGGACATCTGAAGTATTCGGGTACGGCCGATCCGACGGATTTCGGTAGCTTCGGCAACATGTTCCGTCTCTACGGCTTCAAGCTCAATGTCTTCATCACCTACTCGTTCGGCAACGTGATCCGTCTGGATCCGGTCTTCTCCGAATCCTACAGCGACCTGCTCTCCATGCCGCGCGAGTTCCGCAACCGCTGGATGCGTCCGGGCGATGAGAACCATACGGATATTCCGGTTATCGCCAACAAGCGTCAGGTCGAAGAAGGACAACTACCTTTCGCGCGCTTACAATGCCTACAACTATTCGACGGCACGTATCGCCAAGGGCGACTTCATCCGCATGAAGGAAATTTCGCTGACCTACGACTTCCCGAAGCGCTGGATCAAGAAACTCCGTTTCTCGAACATGTCGCTTAAACTTCAGGCTACGAACCTCTTCCTGATCTATGCCGACAAGAAGCTCAACGGTCAGGATCCCGAATTCTTCAATACCGGCGGTGTTGCGGTTCCGGTGCCCAAGCAATTTACGCTGACGCTGAAAATCGGTTTATAACAGACGCTAAAGTTGAAAAATATGAATACGAAAAAATAACCACGCTAATCGTACTCGCGGCTGCCCTCGTGGCGCTTCCCGCTTGTAACGACTTTTGGATGAGATGCCGGACAACCGAACCGAACTCGATTCGAGCGACAAGATCACCAGTCTGCTGGTTTCGGCATATTCCGAACATACCTACCCCGTAACCTGCGAATACGCATCGGACAATGTCGATGAAACGGCATTGGTTTCACCGGACTTCGAACCCGAACAGGAAGAGTATTACCGCTGGCAGGACGTTACGGCGGCCGTTACCAACGAAGCGCCGCAGGCCGTATGGAGTCAGTACTACATGGCTATTGCCGCCGCCAACCAAGCGCTCGACGCCATCAAGGAGCTGGGCGGCGCCGACACCCCGCAGCTGAAAGCCGCCAAGGGCGAAGCGCTTATCTGCCGTGCATACGCTCATTTCTGTCTGGCCAATATGTTCTGTCAGGCCTTACAATCCGCAGTATGCGTCGGAGGACCTTGGCATTCCCTACATGGAGAAAGCCGAAACGATACTCGACCCCAAATACACCCGCGGTACGCTGGCCGAAGTCTACTCAAGATCGACGCCGACCTGATCGAGGGTCTGCCGCTGATCACCGACGAGTTCTACTCGGTGCCGAAGTACCATTTCAACCAGAAGGCCGCCTATGCCTTTGCAGCCCGTTTCTACCTCTTCTATCAGAAGTGGGACGAGTGTATCGCCGCCGCGAAGGTAGTGCTGGGAAGCGCTCCCGAAACGATGATGCGCGACCTTGAGGCGAACGGCAAACTGGGACTGCAGTCGGCCGACGGACAGACCCTGCTCCGCACGATGGACTATATCGACTACTCGCACAAGTGCAATCTGCTGCTGCAGACCTCGATAACCGATGCTCCCGGCATTTCGTTCGGTCCTTACAATGCCTACACCGGTTTCTCCCACGGTAACTGGCTGGATCAGACCGAAACCTTCCGCGCTCCGACGGCTCCATGGGGCAGCAGCTATACGCTCTACTCTGCGCCGTATTCGATGAATACCGGTAAAGCCGACAAGTGTTTCGCATGGCGTGCGCCCTACCTCTTCGAGATCAAGGACCCGGTGATGCAGACGGGACTCGCGCATACGGTTTTCCCCGCATTTACGGCCGAAGAGACGCTGCTCTGCCGCGCCGAGGCTTACATCATGAAGAAGGAATACGGACCGGCTCTGAACGACATGAACCTCTGGATCAGCAAATATGTGAAATCCGGCGCCCAGACGCTCACCGAAGCCAGCGTCAACCAGTGGGCGCAGAACACGAGGGAGTACACCCGGCCAACCCCACGGTGAAGAAAACCTTTCGGCGAGACGGCTTTCCCGCTCGAAGCCGGCACGCAGACCAACATGTGCTATGCGCTGCTGCATCTGCGCCGTGTGGAGACCGTACACCTCGGTTTGCGCTGGTTCGACGTAAAACGTTACGGCATTACGATCTATCGTCGCAAGCTGGCCAGCTACAACACGCTCGGAAAGCGTTACCGACGAACTGCACGCCCGCGACCCGCGCGCTGCGCGATGCAGCTGCCGATGGATGTCGTTGCCGCAGGCCCTGACTCCTAACCCGAGATAATCAGATGCTAACGATAAAACAGGATATACGATGAAAAAGAATATTATATTACGGCGACGGCAGTGTTCAGGTGTTCGTTTTGGCGGGCTGCTCCGAGGACGACCTGAAAAAAAGACGAGTGCTGTCCTCGACTCGCCCTACCGTCGAGAACGATTTCGACAGATGGCTTGCCAAGAACTATTTGGAACCCTACAACATCGATTTCAAATATCGTTTCAAAGATGTTCTGGGCGACATGGACTACAACCTGACTCCCGCGGATTACGGACAGGCGATCAAACTGGCCAAGCTGACGCTGCACCTGACGCTGCAGGTTTACGACGAAGTGACGGGCAACAGGCAGTTCATCAGCGAGAACTTCCCGAAGATCGTCCATGTTATCGGTTCGCCGGCCTATAACGAAAACAACAACATCGTACTCGGTGTGGCCGAAGGCGGTAAGATGATGACCCTTTATCAGGTAAACATCATCGACTATCTGCTGAGCACGAAGAATATTGCCCAGCTCAACGAGCTATTCTTCAAGACCATGCACCATGAGTTCGGTCACATCCTCCACCAGACGCGGCCCTACTCGACCGACTTCAACGCCGTGACGCCTTCGAGCTACGTCGGCGACGCATGCTTCTTCGACACCTATCGGACGGATGCAGCGGCTCGTCAGGCCGGGTTTATCACGCGTTATTCGTCGAAGGCTCCCGATGAGGATTTCGTGGAACAGCTCTCGCTCTACGTAACCTCGACGGCTGCCGAATGGGAAGCCATTCTCGCACAAGGCGGCAGCGCCGGACGTCCGCTTCTCGAACAGAAGAACGATATCATGCGTGCCTACATGCTCAGCACATGGGATATCAATATCGATGAACTGCGAAAAGTGGTATTACGTCGGCAGAATGAGATTTGGTCGCTCGATTATAACATTTAATTCGTAAAAGAGATGAAAAAACTTATCATATTATTAGCGGTTTGCCGCTTGTCCTCTCTTCGTGCCTCAAAGACGACAACAAGGACGCTTTCGGCAAAACGGCCAGTGAGCGAATCCGCGAGGTGCAGGAGGGCACCGAAAGGCGCGCCGACCGGAGCTGCCAACGGCTGGCTGATGGAGTACTATCCCAGTGCGACGCAGGAGTACGGAGGCATTGCGATCTACATGAAATTCCAGAACGGAACGGTTACCGTAACTTCCGAAGCGGAAGGCGCCGGCAAGACCGCCGAGAGTCTCTACTCGTACGATTATTACGGTCCCACGATCACTGACACTTCAATCCGTACTTCCATATCTATTCGGAGCCGAACTCCGGTATCGGCCCGACCAATACGGGTATGGGAGGCGACAGCGAGTTCATCATCATGAGCTATGCGGCCGACAAAGTCGTTCTGCGCGGCAAGAAACCCAGAACACCATCAGCGACTCCCCTGCTGAAACCGCATGGAACACGATGTTCGGCAACATTCCGCGGATGTGACCAAGATGGACAATTTCCGGTCCTACGAACTCGTTCCCCTCAACGGCAAGACCTACGACATTTCGCGCGAGGTGGCGGCCGGTTATAACCCGTTATTTTTCGGTTGTAACTGAAAACGGAACGATTCCCGCAAAGCTTCATCTACACGCAGGATACCGGCCTCAAGTTCTATGAGCCGCTGGTTGTCGACGGAGTTTCGATCGAGGAGATGACTTGGAGCGGCGGCATGTTCACCGACGAGGCAGCGGCGCCCGGATTCAGGAGACGGTATCCAACAATAAGTTCACCTTCGCCGTATCGGACATCAAGGCTACTTCGGTCAACGTAGAAGCGACGCCGACTGTTGCAACGAGTACTACTATTTTGACGTCGTACCTTCGAGTGCATTCGCAAACGCATCGGACGAGGATATTCTGTACGAACTGATGGACGGAATCACGTCGATGAACCAGTTGTCCCGCGGCAAAATGAAGAAAACGCTGACGGTAGATTCCGATACGGAATACATTCCCTGCGCATTCGGTCTTAAAATCGTAAACGGCTGGTTTATCCGATCACGGAACTGGCAAAGGGGCACCGCTTTCATGAGCGGTCAGGGCGATCCGATGTCGCCGGAATACCAAGCATGGCTCGGTACATGGACCGTCACCAGTACGTCGTCCGAAAAGAGCAAGCAGCCGATTACATTCGACATCACGCTTGCCAAGAAGGTCGCCAATACCTCCTATTCGCTGACCGGCTGGGATATTTCGGTCCGCCGACTGACTTGGGCGGGAACTGCCGACTTCAACACAACCGACAATTCGTTCGAATCATGAACGGGCAAGAGCTCCCGTATTCGATCCCAACGGTACGCCGTATCTTATCGCCCGCGGAATCGCAGCATCAGGCACCTATATCGTCTCTGGCAGCTACCGGCACTGACCGGCGTTATGAATTCCGACGGAACAGCCTCCCGTTTCCTGCTATAAGGGCAAGTTCTCGGACGGAGAGGAGTTTACCGTAGGTACGGTAGATATTTCATAGATACCGGAGGCAGCTACGGATCTTATGGTCCCGCAGCAGGATTTACATCGGGAGATCATCCGGTCGGACCGTTCAAGATGTTAAGAAATCGGCTGCCGGCGTCCCCGCCAAAAGCCGCTGCTCTGACGAACGTCAATACTGTATCCGGTACCATAAATTATCGGATACTCCGCAGTCGTTTCAGATCGACGTCAATGTAAAAAGCTGCAAAGCTCGAATAAGGAGCGCTTGCATTATTGATCAATAGGGGTGGGAGGAGTCATTATCGAATGACTCCTCCCAAATTTTAGAGGATTACCATCGTTTCATCTGCATGAGTTCGGTATTGCACCGGACCATGTTTGTCAATGGACTCTTTCATAGGCGCGCAGGCGCAGCCGATTGCCGGAGAGGTCTGCGATCGGGATGCAGGCAGGGACGGTTCGTCACCATAAAATAATAAATAGAATAATAATTGCATAAATCCGCACAAAATCGCATATTTGTATCTTAATCTTCCGTTACGAACCATTTATGGAATCTTTTTGAACCATACGCCGGCGGCATATACTCTGTAAATCCGCCCGGAAGATTTGCAGAGCCTATCTTTTGTCATCTATCCAAAATCATAGTTTATGAACAACAGAAAATTACTCATTTTTGCGTCATTCCTGCTGTTGGCGGGCTGTACGACCGATCCGGATACGGATAATAACGCGGGGGGTACTTCCGCGCAGACTCCGTCGGCCAAGATCGTCAACACCTCCGCCGATGCGGCGGCCGAAACGCTTCTGGTCTATTTCAACGACCGTGCGGTCGAAACCATCGAAAGCACCGCTGCCGCAACCCGCACTGCGGCGACCCGTTCGGGAGTCGCCTCCGTAGACGACGTTCTGAGCCGTCTGGAGATCGTTTCGTTGGAACGTCTTTTCACTTACGACGCCCGGAGCGAAGAGCAGACCCGCGCCGCAGGGCTGCATAAATGGTACATACTCACCTTCGGCCAAGGCGCGGATCTGGAAAAAGCCGCAAGGGAGCTGGCCGGAGTGGCCGAAGTGAGCCGCATACAATTCGACACGAAACTGCAAAAGGCATCGGTCGGCAATCCCATGCCGTTCAGAATCGACGACGGGGACGACCCGCGCCGATTTCTCCGGCAGCGGCTTCAATGATCCCGGACTTCCGGAACCAATGGCACTACAGCAACAACGGCGACAAAATGTTCGCGGCTACGACGGCCGCAGGCGCCGACATCAATGTTCCGGAGGCATGGAAACCGACCGGCGGCAGCCCTTCGATCATCGTCGCCATCGTCGATGAAGGCGTGAAATACACCCATCCCGATCTGGCCGACAACATGTGGGTAAATAAAGGCCGAACTGAACGGTGCGGCAAACACCGACAATGATGGGAACGGCTATAAGAACGACGTACATGGCTACAACTTCGCTACAAACTCCTCCGATCTGACATGGAGTGTATCGCATTATGACAATAAAGGCAAATACGACGGCGATTCGGGCCACGGCACCCACGTCGCAGGTACGGTAGCCGCCGTAAACAACAACGGCAAAGGCGTCTGCGGCGTAGCGGGCGGCACGGGCAGCAACGACGGCGTGAAACTCATGTCGTGCCAGATTTTTTCGGGCGGAAACGGCGGCACCATCTCGACTTCGGTCCGCGCGATCAAATACGCCGCCGACAACGGCGCCTCGATCATCCAGTGTTCGTGGGGCTACCCCACTCAGTCGCCGTTCACGTCGGACAGCTATTATGAAAGGAATTACGCTGCGGAAAAGAGGCGATCGACTACTTCGTTTCGAAAAAGAACAACGACGTACTCGACGGAGGCCTTGCGATCTTCGCCGCAGGCAACGACGCCACCAACTTCGCAAGTTATCCGGGCGGCTACCGCAGCTACGTTTCGGTCACCTCGTTCGGCCCGACTACCTGCCGGCCTACTACACGAATTACGGTCCCGGCTGCAACGTCGCGGCTCCGGGCGGCGACGCCAGCATCTCGCCCGCAGGAACCAGCGCCGCGCAGGTGCTTTCGACACTGCCTTCCGAGCTGCCCGCAGAACTCGGCACCGACGGAGCCGACTACGGCTACATGCAAGGGACCTCGATGGCCTGCCCCCACGTATCGGGCGTCGCTGCGCTGGGACTCTCCTACGCGCTGGCCAAAGGCAGGCATTACACGGTGGACGAGTTCAAATCGATGCTCCTGACCGCCGTAAACGACATCGACTCCTATATCATCGGCGGAACCAAAAACGGCATGGTACTCCGCAACTACCGCAAGAATATGGGCACCGGATCGATCGATGCCTACCAGCTGCTGATGCAGATCGAAGGCACGCCCCTGCCTGCCGGCTAAAGTCGGCGTACAGCAGGTGCTCTCGCTCGACAAGTTCTTCGGGCAGGCTTCGGCGAACCTGACCTACAAGAGCGCCGAAATGTCGCAGGCCGACATGGACAAGCTGGGGATCACCGCCGCGCCTGCGTTCTCGTACGGAAAACTGCAGATCAAATGCACCAAACCGGGCGTCGCCAAGATCAAAATCAAGGCCATGGCCGGAAGTTCCTCGGCAAACGGAGAGATGAGCGGCATGGAGATCACCAAGGAGTTCGCGATCATCGCCCGCGCGGTACAAGCCGGCAACGGAGGTTGGTTATAATATAAACGTATGAAAACTATGAGAAAGACTATCTATATCGTACTGGCCGCATTGGGCCTGTGTCTGTTCGCCGGCTGCGGATCGTCGGACAAGGAGAAGGTGTCGCCCACGGCAAAACAGCTCGTCGGCGAGTGGCAGCTCAAGACATGGACGGGCGAGACTCCGCAGGATTTCGATATTTACCTCTCGTTCGGAGCGGACAATACTTTCGAGATATACCAAAGGTTCGCCGAGGTAAAATACCAGAAATTCACCGGCAGTTATCAGGTGCAGAACGACGTGCTCAGCGGAAAATACAGCGGCGGCAAGAACTTGGAAGCACCTACGACATTTCATTCAACGAATCGGGCAGCACGCTGACGCTGACCAGCGCCACGAACGTTACGGAAGTGAGCGTATACGAGCGCAGCACGATTCCGAATTCGGTCAAGGAGGGCGCCGCCGTGATGAAATCCACCCGTTCGGCGGTACGGCTGGCGCTGTAGGCCGTCCGCCGCAAAGGTCAAAACAGAGAATCTCCGGTCTTATGACCGGAGATTTTTTCATGCCGGAGTCATTCACACCCCACCGGCGGCCGATTTCCGGACGCAAACGCCGTTCATGTCCGAAAAACTGTTATATTTGCCCTCCGGAAGAGAAATTATATTTACAGAAACATCAGACGGACAGCCGGATAGCTCTCGATTTCCGTTTTGGCACATTTTTCACTATCTTTGGACAAAATACGTTACATATTATGAACATCACCGAAATTCTGCCCGGCATTCATTACGTCGGGGTCAATGATCGCACGACAACCCGTTTCGAAGGCCTCTGGTCGCTTCCCCACGGAGTTTCATACAACGCATATCTGGTCGCAGACGAGAAGGTCGCCCTGATCGACACCGTCGAAGAGGCTTTCGGAAGCCGTTTGTTCGAAAATATCCGCGAGACGATCGGCGACCGCCCGATCGACTACCTCGTGGTCAATCACATGGAGCCGGACCATTCGTCGTCCATCCGCGCCCTGCGCCTGCTCTACCCCGACATCCGGATCGTCGGCAATGCCAAGACGCTGCAAATGATCCAAGGCTTCTACGGCATCGACACCGGGACGCTCGAAGTCAAGGAGGGCGACACGATTTCGCTCGGCGCGAAGACGCTCTCGTTCTACATGGCGCCGATGGTACACTGGCCCGAAACGATGGTCACGTGGTGCGCCGAAGCCGGGACGCTCTTCTCTGGCGACGCTTTCGGCACGTTCGGGGCTATCGACGGCGGCATCACCGATTCGCAGCTCGACCCGTCGCGCTACTGGGACGAGATGCGCCGCTACTACGCCTGCATCGTGGGCAAATACGGCGGCCCCGTGCAGAAAGCGCTGGCAAAGGTCCGCGGACTGAACCCCACGACCATCTGTTCGACCCACGGTCCCGTATGGCAGCGGCAGATTCCGCAGGTAATGGATATTTACGACCGTCTGAGCCGCTACGAGGGAGAACCCGGCGTAGTGCTCGCCTACGGTTCGATGTACGGCAACACGGAGCAGATGGCCGAACGCATCGCCCGCGAGCTTGCGAGCCGGGGCGTCGGCCCGATCGTCATATACAACCTTTCGTTCGCCGACGAATCGGTCGTGCTGCGCGACGTGTTCCGCTACGACACGCTGATCGTCGGCGCGCCGACCTACAACGGAGGCATCTACCCGCCCGCGGCGCGCCTGCTCGACCTGATCGCCGCTCGCTGCGTCCCGCAGCGCAACTTCGGGTGGTTCGGATCGTTCTGCTGGGCCGGGGCCGCCGTGCGCGGCATGGGCGAATTCGCGCAGCGCATGAAGTGGGAGCCGATCTGCGATCCCGTGGAGATGAAGCAGGGCTTCTCGTCCGGCTGCCACGACTTCTGCAGCCGGTTCGCCGACGGCGTCGCCGAGCGCTTCCGCCGCTGAAAAAGTATACACCAAAAACTCACAATATGAAAATCGCAGTCGTAGGAACGGGGTACGTCGGTCTGGTTTCGGGGGCATGTTTCGCCGAAATGGGCCTTGACATCACGTGCGTCGATATAGACAAAAAGAAGATCGACGGGCTGAACAACGGCGTCATCCCGATCTATGAACCGGGGCTGGAAGAAGTCGTCCGGCGCAATGTCGAAGAGGGCCGTCTGCACTTCACGACCGAACTCACGGATTGTCTGGACAACGTGGAGGTGGTCTTCTCGGCCGTAGGCACGCCGCCCGACGAGGACGGGTCGGCCGACCTGAAATACGTGCTGGAAGTGGCCCGCACGTTCGGCCGGAATATCAAGAAATATACGGTGCTGGTGACCAAAAGCACCGTTCCGGTAGGTACTGCGCAGAAAGTCAAGGCCGTAATCCGCGAAGAGCTTGCCCGGCGGAAGTGCAAGGTGCCGTTCGACGTCGCTTCGAACCCCGAATTTCTGAAGGAGGGCGCGGCTGTCAAGGACTTCATGTCACCCGACCGCGTAGTCGTGGGCGTCGAAAGCGAACGGGCGCGCAAGCTGATGACCAAGCTCTACCGGCCGTTCCTGATCAACAATTTCCGCGTGCTGTTCATGGACATTCCCTCGGCCGAAATGACCAAATACGCCGCCAACGCCATGCTGGCGACGCGAATCTCGTTCATGAACGAGATCGCCAACCTGTGCGATCTGGTAGGCGCCGACGTCGAGATGGTCCGCAAAGGAATCGGTTCCGACGCCCGCATCGGCAGCAAATTCCTCTATCCGGGCTGCGGATACGGCGGCTCCTGCTTTCCGAAAGACGTGAAAGCCCTGGCCCATACGGCACACGAATACGGCTATACGATGCAGAGTAATCGAAGCCGTGGAGCGGGTCAACGAACGCCAGAAGTCGATCGTTTTCGACAAATTGCAGCTGGCGCTGGGCGACCTGCGCGGCAAGACCGTAGCCGTCTGGGGACTCGCCTTCAAACCCGAAACGGACGACATACGCGAAGCACCGGCATTGGTCGTGATCAACCGGCTGCTCGAAGCGGGAGCGACGGTCCGCGCATACGATCCGGTCGCAGCCAACGAATCCCGCCGCAGGCTCGGCGAAGAGCGCGTTTATCATGCCGCGTCGATGTACGAAGCCGCCGAAGGAGCCGACGCCGTCGCGCTGATCACCGAGTGGAAGCAGTTCCGCATGCCCGACTGGACGCTCCTGCGTTCGGCCATGCGCGACAACATCATCGTGGACGGCCGCAATATCCTCGACAAGGAGGAGGCGCTGAACGCCGGATTCCGCTATTACGGCATCGGGAAATAACGGGTGCAGCGGCATCCGGAATGCAATCCGGCAGGCTGGAAGCGGTAACCGTATATAACACGAAGGCCGGAGCATGCACTCCGGCCTTCGTGTTATCGTCTCGGCAATCCTACATGCGGACCTTGACGATGATCTTGCGTATGCTTCCCTCGCCCACCATCGGCGCATGGCCGTCCTCAGGCATGAGGATCGTAAACTGACCGGGACGGATCGTGTAGCAGGTCTGCGGCTCGTCGTCGAAGAGCTGAATATCCTTCTCGGCATCGAACCCGCCCAGCGGTTTGCTCAGGACGGCGCGTTCGCTCCAGCCGAAGGTCTCGCGCTCGCCGCGGACAAGCACCTGAATGTCGAGATAGGCGTTGTGGATTTCCAGCTTGGCGTCGGCGGGCTTCTTCAATTCGGTATCCATGACATTCACATAGATATCCTTGCCGTCGAGTTCGTGGATACCGGGTTCCATCTTCTCCCAGTCGGTCGAGGCGATGAAACCGAAAGCTTTTTCCAGACGCGGATTCAACGAATAATAGAGCGCACTGTTTTTCAAAGAGTCGAAAATCATAATTATATCGGATTAGTTGTTCATTGCATTTTTCCCGCAGCCGGACGACGACGGGATGGTGGTCCGAGTAATCGACCGTGGGCACCTCGTACGAAAGCGCATCGAACCCTCCGAGCTGAGCACGTAGTCGATCCGCAGGGTATTGAAAAATCCGCGGAACGTATGCGAATAGCCCGAACCGCACTGGCTGAAAGCGTCGTTCAGTCCCTTGGCCATGGTGCGGTAAACGTACGACATGGGCGTATCGTTGAAGTCGCCGCAGACGATGCACCGCGAACGCCACGCCTCCACCACCACCGCGATGCTGTCCACCTGCGCGGCACGCAGCACGCTGTTCTCGCGGAAACGGCCCGCCATGCTCCGCAGTTTGTCCTCGCGCGCCGTATCGGAGAGAAATCCGCGGCTGGTGAGGTAGTCGTTGTCGGCCGCCTTGATCGCCGTCGAACGCAGGTGGTTGTTGAACACCGGATCGTATCGTCGCCGATCAG
>VOFB01001732.1_pt1 | contig 48603 bp, 57 predicted proteins | sample 5384141 | NCBI WGS metagenome assembly VOFB01 (sample SAMN12384721, study PRJNA508395) | human gut metagenome | isolation source: healthy gut A | host: Homo sapiens | reverse complement strand
TCAAAGGTTTCTGCATCATATCAGTTTGCCATGAAGAAAAATTCTACAATAGCGCTGGTTGGACGATAAATGGCAGTAAATTCTATTGCAAACGGAGGTTTATTTATGACTACAATCAATCTGAAGGATTTTTATTATTGGTACACACAGGATCAGTTTATCGAGGTTTCTGACGAGGTAGCCGAAGTGTTTATGTCCGATGCCCGGCACGAAATGGCCTACCAGCGGCGGCTCTCCCGGCATAAGGCGCAGTATTCTCTGGACTGCGATGACGGGATCGAATATTCCGCCTGCCTGTATGAGCCAACGCCCCAGGAGCTTCTGGAGCGCATGGAGCTGTTCATCCGTCTGTGGAACGCACTCAATTCTTTGCCGGAGATCCAGGGCCGCAGGATTGATGCCCACATCATTCTTGGAAAGAGCATCAAGGAAATTGCCGAGGCCGAGGGCGTACATGAGGAGTCTGTCCGCCAGTCGATCAAGCGTGGCCTTGAGCGTATGAAAAAAACTTTTTGATTTTTTCATTTTCCCCACTTGGAAATGATGAAAAAATGTCTCGGTTTATGAAAGGAGATATTCTTCTTTCCGCAGATAAGCAGCGGCGGCCCCGGGCATAGTCCGGGGAGCCGGGCGGCGGGTGCGCTGTGACTTTTTCTTTGGAAGAACGAGCGAACAACACCAACGCCGCAACTGGGCCGGGCCAACCCACGGCCACGATCCGGCATAGGACAGGCTGGCCGCCTGTCTCCCCGGCTGCCCTCTTATCTGCGAGGGAACGCCGCTCTGAGTATTGTTGTCTTTGGACAGGGCAAGAAAATGGGAGCGGCGTTCTCTATTTTATACTTACATGGAGTGAGACAAGAGGACAGCATCGTTTAGGTGCTGCCCTCTTGCGTTTCCCCGCGATATGCGGGAGGCATATCCTATTTTTGATAAGGAGGTTTTACCGTGAGATTAACGGCAAAGGAACTGGAACAAATGAAAAGCGTTGACATCGGCGCAGTGGCTCCCGAGTCCCTGCCGGATGTGAGCAGTATGGCCTTTGACACCTCTCTCCCCCGGGAGGAGCGGATCGCTCTGTTTTTGCAGGCGGTAGAAAATCCATACTGCTTTTGCATCGGTGGGATCGGTGTAAAGATTGAATTTGCGGAAAGCGGGCCGTCCTTGCAGGACACGCTGACGGACTTCCTGCTCCGGCAAAAAAGCGGGCTGTAACTTCGGTTATGGCCCGTTTCTACTTCGAGACAAAGTGTCCCGAGGCGGAGGCATCCTTGTTGTCCCGCCCGGGCAGAGGTATAATATAGATGTAATGTGATAGGGAAGGAGGAACAATGGCACGAACAAAAAACAGAGGATTGCAACAGAGTTTCTCTCCCTCTTATACCGTCCGCCGCTGGCGGCTGGGCGCATACATCCGGCTCTCCAAGGAGGACTTGAAAAAGGGAAAGGATGACAGCAACAGCGTCATCAACCAGCGTGATCTGCTCAATGACTTTTACCAGAAGCATATCGGAGAATTTGAAAGTGTTTCCGAATATGTAGACGATGGACACACAGGAACGGACGCCAACCGGGAGAATTTCCAGCGGCTCCTTTCCGATGTAATGAGCGGGAAAATCAACTGCGTGGTAGTAAAAGACCTTTCCCGTTTTGCGAGAAATTACAGTGATGCGGGAAGTCTGATTGATAACCTGTTTGTTCAGATGGGTGTCCGTTTTATCAGTCTTGCTGAAAATGTGGACAGCTACAAGAACCCCGACAGCGTTTCAAATATCATCGTTCCCATTACAAACGTGATGAACGATCAATACTGCTACCAGACCTCAAAGAAAATTCGCCAGGTATTTGACTACAAGCGGCGCAACGGTCAGTACATCGGCGCATTTGCTCCTTATGGATATGTGAAGCACCCAAAGGACAAGCACAGGCTGATTGTTGATCCCGATGCTGCTGAAAATGTCAAACTCATTTTCACAATGCTTATTCAAGGGTCATCAAAACGTGCTATCGCGCTGTACCTGAACGAACACGGCGTACCGAGCCCCTCGGCTTACAAGGTACAAAAGGGCTTGCCTGTTTCGACAAGAGGGTATGACGATCCTATGTGGGGAGTCCGCATGATCCACTCCATTCTTACCAATCCGACCTACACCGGGGATTTAGCCCAAGGCCGAAGCCGGGTGAAAAGCTACAAGGTACACCAGATTGAAGCTGTTCCACGCGAGGAATGGGTGGAAGTGGCTGGAACGCATGAGGCCATTATCGACTATGAAACTTTCGACAAGGTACAGGCTCTCTTACAGCGTGATACCCGTACTTCCCCGAAAGGCCGTGAGGTACATTTATTCAGCGGCTTTCTGAAATGTGCCGATTGCGGGCGGGCCATTACCCGATGCGTTGGCAAGAACAACAATGTATATTATTCTTGCTCAACCTACAAGAACCGTTCCCGGACAGCCTGCACCATGCACTCAATCAAGCATGAACGGCTGGAGGCTGCTGTTTTGTTCGCTGTACAGCATCAGGTACATTTGGCTGTTTCCTACTCGGAAATCGTCACGCAAATCAATTCCGCTCCAATCAAAAAAAGCCAGTCTTACAGACTGGACGATCTGATAGCTGCAAAAGAGCGGGAACTGACAAAGATAACACGCTACAAGCAATCTCTTTATCAGGACTGGAAAGACGGTGAAATCACCCAGCAGGAATACCGGGATATGAAGGCTGACTATGAACGGCAGACTTCTGATATTTCCGCGGTGCTTACCCGGCTGAACGCTGAACGCGCAGAACTGGCAAACGGTGTGGACAACGAGCATCCTGCACTGGTAGCCTTTATGAAGTATCAGAACATTGAAGCCCTCAACCGTGAAATCTTGGTTGAGCTTGTGGACTATATCAAGGTCTATGAAAACGGCAATATCAGCGTGAAATTCAAATTTGCTGACGAGATCCGCAAGATTGCCGAGTACATTGAAATCAACACTACGGAAGATACCGCAGTAGCGGGCTAACCCCCGCTACAAACCCCTTTGACAGTGTGTTTTCCTAATAGGCGCTAAAGAGCCAGATGCTGCTGGCGGGCACCTGCGACCAGTGCGAGACGTGCGAAAAGGTACAGGGACATCCCTGCGGCAGACCGGAGCTGCTGCGCTACTCCATCGAGGCGCTGGGCGGCGATGTGGAGGGCTGTTTGCAGCACTATTTCCACCTGTCTATGCTGTGGGGCAGGGATGGCAAAGCACCGGACTACTTTGCGCTGGTGGGCGGTCTGCTCACTAAGTGACAACGAAAAATGACGGGTGTATCAGTCGATACACCCGTCATTTTTTCTCATTCTTCTTCGCGGCGTTGGCGGCGGCGCGGGCCTTGTCACGGTTCTTGCGTTGAGCGACGAGATCGGCCTTGGCCTGCCGTTTCGCTTTTCGTTCCTGCAAGAGCTGCACCTCCTGCCGCTGGTACTCCTGCTCGTAGCGGGGATAGTGATGCTCCCGCGGCGGCTTGTACTGTGAAGGCAGCTCTGCGGCCTTCAGCGCAGCGGACCAATTGCCGAAGCGCTGGGCGATGTATGCGCCGCCGACTACCTCGCAGGGTGCGGGCGTATAGGACACATCGACGCACTGACGTACATAGGCGATGAGGTCGGCGTCGCTGGCGGTTTCGTATTCTATCGCAAAAGCCTCGTCCTGCGCTTGCAGGGCTTCAATGGTGCGTTTGACGATCTGCTGGTGCAGCAGGTTATCTCCGTTGACCTGTGGCATTTTTGTGTCCCTCCTGGGCATAATAGACTCAGCCAGATGGAGCGACATCCTTCGTAAATCAGCATCATTCAGGAAACCTGCGCCGCCGCGCCATGTCGTGCGGCGGCTTTTGCTGCGCCTGACGGGATTTCTGACGGCGCAAGGTCTGCGTTTCCGCAGATGGGCAGGAAGCAGATGCTCTGTACCGCCTGCTGCTTGTGGCGAAGAGAAACATGGACATAGGTTTGCAGCGTGATCCGCACATCGCTGTGACCCAGCATTTCGCTGACGCTTTTGACATCCACATTCTGCTCGATGCAGCGTGTGGCGTAGGTGTGCCGCAGGGCATGGAAATTTCGATACGGCACGCCTGCCCGCTTCAAAAGCGACTTATATCGGTTCTGCATAGTACGCGGTTCCAGCGGATCGCCGGAGCTTGTCAGCAGGCAGAAACTGCCCGCGTTCTCGGGTCTGTGCGCTGCCAGCAGGGACAGGATATCAGTTGGCAGCGGTATTCTCCGCAGCGACGATTCGCTCTTGGGCGGCTGTACGACAAGCCTCGTATGGCCTTTTTCATAGAGTCGCTGCACCTCGCGTTCTACACGTAGAAAGCCTGCATGGAGGTCGATGTCCGACCAACGCAGCGCACACAACTCTCCCAGACGAAGGCCACTGTTCAGCGTCAACAGAACACCAAGGCCGGTCAGATTCGGCTCGTCCATGATATGATGTGCCAGCTGTACGATCTCCGGCTCGGTGAATATCTCCACCTGCCGCTTCTTGTATACCGGCAGTTCTGCGTTCAGGCCCGTGCAGAAGCATCCGTGCTTGGTTGCCTTCCGCAGAATGGCCCGCAGCAATACGCCAACGTCCCGTGTGCTTTTGGCCGATAGACCCTGTTCCTGGAGCTTCCGGTAAAAATCCGCTACCCGCTGCTCCGTCAGTGTGTATAGCGGCGCAGCGCCCAGCTGCGGCTGGATATACTGCCGCACCACATACCGATACCAGCTGACAGTGGACTTCTTCAGCGTTCGCTCTCGCTCCGCGAAAAACAGATCCACGGCTTCCGGCAGTGTCATGTTATTGCTGGGCGTGATCTCACGGGGCAGCTCCCGCAGGCACTGTCGCCGTTTTTCCCGACAGGCGCTGTAGGTGGCGGCGTAGACGTAGCCGTACTGCGCCCGTCCCTCCGGCGTCCGACCTCGGATATAGCGGCCCTCCCAGCGGCCATCTCCGCGCTTATAGATGTTCTCCCCTCTGCGTGCCATTTCGTACTCCTCCTGACGCGATTTTTGACGGCGAACACCCTTTTTATCATCCATCATCGCGGAAAGGCTCGGCGGATATACCTCCCGTTTCGGTCTCCGGCGACTGTTTTCGCCCTGACACCGATGCCATACTTGACTTCCCGCCCCGCAAATGCTATGGTTTTACCATAGCCGGTGGCGAAAAATGCTTTCCTGAATGATGCTGATTTACGAAAAAAGCTGTGCCGTCTGCGTAATAGAATAACCTAAAAAGAGGCAGGAACGCAAATTGCGTCCCTGCCTTCTCATATCTTGAGATGAGTTAAAATATGTGTTGGCCGCAGATGACTATCGAAAACCTATTTGTCTATATGACGGTATCCGCTGGTCAGCAGAATTTGCTCACGGAGCTGTGTGGCATTTGTGAAACCTTTTCCGGTGAGTTCCTCTGCCGTGGAAGCAAGCGCCGATTCAAATTGCTGTGCCATGGCGGAGAAACGCTTTATTGCCAGCTTTTCACCAATGCCGACTTCACGGGCGGCCATGCGGAAGGAGCTTTCGGAAACATCGTCAACGGTAACGGCATCGCCGATACGCATGGAAAGATCGCGGGTGCTGCCGGAGTAGACGGTGGTACTGATCACATCGTAGGCTGGAGCCAGCCGGACGGAGGCAAGCGAGGCGTCGTAGAGGAGCGAGAGATTCTTGAGGTGATTGTCGGTGTTGCCGATAAGAAAGTTGAATACCGTCAGATCCCAGAGCTTCAACTGATCCTCCAATGGGTTTGCCGACCGATGCTTTAGAAGGGCAAAAGCATTCTTGAGATACATACCGTCAGTCGGCTCGTATTTCTCTGCGGCAGGGATGCCCAGGGCCTGTGCGAAGTCCTCCTGATGAAGCCGCTGGGGACGGGGCAGGCCGTCGATCATACGGCTCTCTGCGATGAAAGGTCGGTCATAGCGGGCGGTAGCAAACAGGATGTTTTCATCCGCTACGCCGCCGGTGTCCAGAATAAAGCAATCCGGCACATCAATGCCACATTTTTTCGCGGTATGCAGGCACAATAGCTCGTTGACCACAATGCCGCTCAAACGCACATGACTTTGCTTGACGATATGCGTACTGGGTGCGGTGCCAAAGGGCTGATACCACGCATTGTTGGCGGCGTCATAGTATAGTCCCACCTTGCCTGAGGCGCCGGTAAGGGACAGGTGGGACTCCGTCACCAACTTGGCAGATTGAGTAGCTCCCTCTGCTGCCAGAGCCTGAACCTCCGGCAAAGTTAACTTTTGGTAATGTGCTGGGGTATTGTCCGGCTCGCCAACGATCTGGATAGCACCAAGGCACTCTTTGCCCAGCCCTGCAAGAATAGAAAGATAATCATCCTCGCTGACGTGCATCCACTGTGCAACTGTTCTTCTGGTGAAGCCTTCCGGCAGCAGACCGTCAAAGAAGCACTTTGTTCGCTGAGGCGAAAATGCTTCTTTCTGCAGCGGTAAGCTGACAGAAATCGGCCGTGCGGCCTCACCATCCAGATAAGCATTGTCGTAAGCGAAGCCACTGTTTGCTATATGTCCTACCGGTACAGACACGCCGTTTTTTTCAATGATAACGGTATATGTCATTTACTCACCCCGCGCTTTCATTTCGCAGTCTAACCCCAGCAGGTTGGCAAGCGAGAGTACCTTGCCCAGCTCGGCAGTGGGTTTTCCCCGTTCTACATCAGAGATAAAGCTGACGCTGAGTCCTGTGGCCTCCGCCACATAGACCTGCGTGTAATGCAGTGATTTCCGGCGCTGACGGATCGCCGCGCCAAAATCTGCGGCATCGTAGATACGCATAATGACCTCGTTTCTCCGTACGGCTTATTTTTTCAAGCATGGCAAAAAATAAGCCGAACGGCGTTATTGCTCTAGTGACAGTATAATATAGGCCGAACGGAGAAGTCAAGGAAGAAATGTGTTAGTTGTTTGTATAGGGTGACAAGAGATTTCGGAGCGCGGTGCTGGGATAGGATGATGAGCAAGAGACTGCAATGCTGCCATTACCGTTGACTGTTTCTCTGAGTGACAAAACCCATACGCTGTGCTATACTACCCACATCACCACCAAGGAGGACGTATCATGCGTATCAACTGGTTCAAGGACGAAAATCACCTGGTCTATATCAACGGCGCGACACAGCTGGCAGAGCTGGAACGGACGCTGCACTTCCCCGGACTGGAGGAGGCGGCCAACGAGCTGCGGCAGCACCCCACAGCGGAGGGATTTACCATCAAGGGGCCCAAGCGCACCAGCGGACGGCTGTTCGTGCCTGATCTGACCTTCGGCGAGCACATCGAGATGGGCGAAAACATCTTCTTCTATATGGGCGAGATGCAGGAGTGCTACGTCATCTACTGGCCGGACGCACCGGTGGCAAAGTGAGGCGGCATCGCACATGACTTTCCTGCAAAAGCATCACGGGCAGATGTCCGATTCCATGCTGACAGCCTTTTTCATCATCCTATCCGGCGGCCTGCAGGACGCCTATACCTACTGCTGCCGGGGCAAGGTGTTTGCCAACGCCCAGACTGGCAATATCGTGCTGCTGAGTACGCATCTATTCGAGGGAGACTGGGGACAGGCGCTGCGATACTTAGTCCCCGTGTTGGCGTTCCTGCTGGGTATCTACATCGCGGAGTGCGTTCACCGGCACTTCAAGCGGATGGAGAAGGTACACTGGCGGCAGCTTATCATTCTGGCGGAGATCGTACTGCTGGCGGCAGTGGGCTTCCTGCCGGAAACGCTGAACACCACCGCCAACGCCGTGGTGTCCTTCGTGTGCGCCATGCAGGTGCAGACCTTCCGCAAGGTGCGGGGCCACGCCTACGCCAGCACCATGTGCATTGGCAATATGCGCAGCGGTACGGAGGCGCTGTGCGCCTACTTCCATACGAGGGATAAGGAAATACTCCACAAGGCGCTGACGTATTTCGGCGTGGTGCTGCTGTTCGCGCTGGGCGCGGGCGTCGGCAGCACCGCCACGCTCCATTGGGGCGCGGGGACGATCTGGCTGTCCTGCGGCCTGCTGACCGTCAGCTTCCTCATCATGTTCATCCACGACGAGGAACAGAAGCTGAACGAATAAAAACAACACCGGCGGCGTTACCCACACGCTGCCGGTGCTGCTTTTGAGGTGGTGTTCCTCATGGAAAAGAAAAATAAAAGTATGGTTGGCTGAACCGTGGCCTTATCATAGCAGGTCGAAAAAGATTTGTGAAGCGCATCTTTGTTCTTGAAAACATGAGGACTTGTATAGTATAATGCTCCTCGAAATGAGGTGCGCTATGAGTATTTCCAAATATCAGGTATTTCTCAAAACTGTCTCCTGCGGCAGCTTCTCCAAGGCGGCGGAGGCCATGAATTTCACACAGTCCGGCATCAGCCACGCCATCAACTCGCTGGAAAATGAGCTGGGCGTGAAGCTGTTGAGCCGCAACCGCGGCGGCGTGGTGCTGACGGCGGACGGACGGGCGGTGCTGCCCAAAATCGAAAAGCTGTGCGCCGCCCACCATTCTCTCATGCAGACGGTGGAGGGGCTGAAGGACATGGACAGCGGCTTGGTGAAGATCGCCACGTTCTCCAGCGTGTCCGCCCAGTGGCTGCCCCGCATCCTCAAGAGCTTCGGCAAGGTGTACCCCAACATCGAGTTCGAGGTAGTCACTGGTGACTTCTACGATCAGATCGAGGACTGGATCGTCAACGGCACGGTGGACTGCGGTTTTCTGCGTCTGCCGTCGGTGAAGCGATTGCAGACCTACGCCCTGCACCGGGACGAATTGCAGGTCATCGTCCCCTGTGACCACCCCTACGCCGACCGCGATCCGTTCCCTGTGTCCGCGCTGGCGGAGGAGCCGTTCATCCTGCTGGAAGAGGGCGACGACTACGAGATCATGGCGGCCTTCGACGAGATGGGCATCCGGCCCAACGTGAAGTACATCGCCCGGGAGGATCGGACCATCCTCGCCATGGTGTCCGAGGGACTGGGCATCAGCCTCCTGCCGGAGCTGATGGTGCGCCACAGCCCTACGCCCATCAAGGTCTGCCATGCGCCCCTGCACTTCTACCGTACCATCGGCATCGGCGTCAAGGACAAGAAGGCTCTTTCCAACTCCACCCGTCTGTTCGTGGACTATGTGCGGACGTGGGTAGCGGAAAACGGGAATACATAAACGTTCAACTTTCGCTAAAAAGCATGAGAACACGTCATGTAATACAGACAAGAACGTAGTTCCCATACGGCTTTGCGGGAACGAACAAACGACGCCGCAAAAATGTATCCTTCCACGAAACAAATACCCTCTTGCAAAACAGCGGGGTGTTCATCATAATAGCACCCGTAGCCCCGAAAAGTGAATAGGCTTACCGGTCTGAAACGCTGCGGCGTTTCGGTGAAAGTTGGAATGTGGGTCAAAGTCCCCGCGAACAGGTCACTGTGAGGCTCCTCTGAGGCAGGAGATAAGTCAGGCCGCGCCGGTAAGCGTCACAATGCACACGCCTGAAACCGAGCTGCATGAACGGGGGCTTTGCGCCCGTTTACACGAGAGAAGCGTCGGCATTTGCCGGCGCTTTTTGCATGAAGTCAGGGCACCTATGGGGGGACGGAAAGGTGCTTGAAAAAATGGGAGAACGCAGGAAATACGTCCGCAGGGACGCAACGGTGGGACGGTTGTCCGCTATCTTTCTGGAGGACATGGAGGGGAGCGTAAAGCCCTCCACACTGGCGTGCTACCGCCGCAACATCCAATGCCACATCCTGCCGGCGCTGGGCGAGTGCGTGGCAGCGGAACTGACGGCGGCGGAGATCAACGACTACATCCAGCAGTTACAGGAGGACTATTCGCCCAAGCTGGTGCGAGAAATCGGTGGTCTGCTGCTGCGGATCGTGGGTGTGGCCGGCGTGGGCTACGGCGAGGATGTGACGCTGCCGAAGGTGCGGCAGAAGGCCGTGGAGGTGTTCACCGAGCCGGAACTGAAGCAGATGGGGCAGGTCATCCTGCGCCGCCCAGACAGGACGGGACTTGGCGTGCTGCTGACAGCCTACACCGGATTGCGGCTGGGAGAGCTGTGCGGCCTGCAATGGCAGGACGTGGACGTCGGCGCGGGACTGCTGCACATCCAGCGGACGGTGGAGCGCATCGCGCAGATAGGCGGCGGGACGTGCCTGACGGTGCAGCCACCGAAAACGGAAAATTCCGAACGCTGGATACCCATTCCGAAAGAGATGCTGCGGATGCTGAAGCCAGAGACAAAGCAGCCGGACAGCTACCTGCTGACCGGCGGGGAGATCGTCCCTGACCCGCGGGCGATGCAATACCGCTATAAGGTGTTGTTGGAGCGCTGCGGTGTGCGGTATCGGAATTTTCATTGCCTGCGGCATAGCTACGCCACACGCTGCGTGGAGCGCGGGGTGGACGTGAAAAGCGTCAGCGAACTGCTGGGCCACGCCGATGTCCGCACCACGCTTCGGCTATACGTCCACTCGTCTATGGACTACAAGCGCAGAGCCGTGGAGGGATAGGCTTTCTCAAGGGAATAACATGAAAGAGACAGGCAAATGCCTGTCTCTTTTGCTTATGGTTGAATGGGGACGAACTCTACCTTGAGAGCCATGCCCATACCGGCGGCCAGACGCTTGAGCGTCCGCAGCGAGGGGTTGGCTGTGCCGCTTTCCAGACGGCTGATGTCAGCTTGCGTGATGCCGGTGATCTCTGCCAGCTGCTTTTGAGTCATGTCCTTTTTCTCGCGGCCTTCGGCAATCGCACGCATAATCTGACGCTCCGGCTCTTGCGCGTTCCACTCTGCCAGAAATGCGGGATCTTTCATTCGCTCGTTCAGCGTATCACGAAAATTCTTTCCCATAGCGTCATACCTCCTTGCTTTCGTAATCAGCCCGATACCGCTTCGCCCGTTCGATCTCGCGGGACGGGGTTTTGGCGGTTTTCTTTACAAATCCGTTGGTCAGGATGACCCGTTTTCCCACTACAAAGAAATACAGCACCCTGCTGATGTCAGACCCCTGCTTTGCCCTGACTTCGAAAATGCCGCTACCCAGCGGCTTGGAATATGGTTCTCGCAGTGCTGGGCCTTTCAATTCCAACAATTCAAGGGCGGCGAATACCTTTGCCTGCATTTTGTTGTCCTGTGACAGAATGAACTCCTCGGCAGGCCGTGAACCATCCGCTTTTTCATAGTATTCCACCATGAAATCCATATAACCACCGCCTCTTTTCCTATGCATATTATATGTGATAAAAAACATATTGTCAACGCAAAAATTTTCGCAAAGTAACATACTTTGCGAAAACTTTCCAATTTCAGCCAAATAACAGTATATACCAGTCGTTTTTCCGTGTCAACAACGAGTTCAAATTTTCGACTTTTTCTGGCGTAAATCTGGAATGCCTTGCAGCGCAAGGCGTTCCGCGCTTTTTCGCAAAGTATGTTACTTTGCGAAAGAAATCGAGGCCAAAAACTGAATAAAAGGTCTTGCGAAGTCGTGTGGCTGTCGCTGTAAAGGCGGTATATCATTACCGTCAGGCGGCAGTTTTGAAGGAACGGGGTGATACCCCCTGCGGACGGCGCTGTTGACGTAAGGAATGGACCAAAGCGGCAGAAATGCCGTGTGGCGAATAGCAGCCATTGGAGCGAACGCTCTGAGAAGGTAGGTTCAGGTACGAGAAGGGCAAAAGCCCTTCGTGACGTTAGGGCAGAAGAATTGCACGATGGAGGATCAGTGTTGGACAGCGGGCGATCTCTCCCTGACGGCATAGGCGGGAGTGCGCGCTGGCGAGGTTCGTCAGCGCATTTTCATTTCTGCCGGATCACCGCTGGTTTTCTTTGGAAAACCGGCGATTTTTGTAAGGGAGGACTATGCCATGTCACACAGAAATCCCCGCGAGAGATTTGACTACAAAAGCTGGTTCGAGCGTAATGTGGCCAAGCGTACCGTGGCGGCGCTGGAAGCGCGGGACGCGGCTTTTGCAGAGAAACACGCGGATACGCCGCTGGCGCATTTGGCGCAATACGTCAGCAATCGTGCTGAACTACTGCGGCACACGCCTGTTCCCTGCGAGATAGACGGCGGCACGTTCATCGAGGAGCGCTTTGGCAGTTGGGACGCAGTATTGGAGATGGCACATCTGCGGCCACCGGCGAAAGAGCCTAAGTTGAAAGGCACCGCACGCTACAAGCGGGAAAAGGCCGTGCAGGAGCCGCTGTTCTACGAGGAATCTGAGCGCAGGAAGAAGGAGAAGCGCGCCAAGGCCGCCGCCAGCCATGCGGCACAGCAATCACGGCTGAAAGAGAAAAAGCGGTTGGAGCGCGAGAAGAAAGAAGCTCGTGACGCCGCTGCCCGTCAGCGTGAAATCGAGAAAGCGGCGGAAGCCGCAGAGCAGAAGGTGTCCTGCTGAATTACCCTTGTCAAGCCGAGACAGTCTGAACGGAGGCTGTCAGCTTTCCATAAGGGTGGGAGGGGAAAAGCCGCCCCTCCCACCTCCTCTCTTTGTTGAACGGCAAGACCAAAACCACATACAAAAGCAAATATGTTACCCGCCCCTGCGGGCAGGTAACGGGAAAAAGATACGCCCCATCTGCGGGGCGAGAAACAGGAATAGGAGCAAACACACATGATCTCTTTGAGTGAAATACTGCATACCATCGCCCAGGCGCTGATGATCCCCTGCCTCATCATCCTGCTGATCCTCATGGCCGGCGCGGTCTGGCAGATCGGCGACATCGTGGTGGAGTTTATCGCGGAGCGCCGCAAGCACAAGTGCAACGTCCCGCAACTGCTGCGTGACGTACACACGGCGGGCGCGGACGGCCTTGCGGAGCTGATTGAAAACAGCGGCCTGCTGCGGCGGCAGAAGAAGGCCCTGCTGGAGCTGGCGGAGAGCCGGGGGTTGCCCAAGGACACCCTGACGGCACTGGCGGAGCGCCTGCTGGCCACGGAGGAGGCGCGGAACGCCCGCACCACCTCCGTCACGGACATGATCGCCAAGCTGGGCCCCATGTTTGGCCTGCTGGGTACGCTGATACCCCTCGGCCCCGGCATCGTAGCGCTGGGACAGGGTGACACGGTGACGCTGTCGGAGTCCATGAATGTGGCGTTCGACACCACCATCGCCGGCGTCATCAGCGCGGCGGTGGCCAGCGTCATCTCCCATATCCGCAAGCGCTGGTACAACGACGATATGGTGTCGCTGGAAACGCTGATGGAGGCAGTTCTGGAGGAGGTCACGGCAGATGTTGAAGGGTAAGTTTTCCTCCCGCCGTCATGTGACGGAGGAGGTGGACGCCATGTCCGGGCTGGCGAACCTGTCGGACGTGATGCTGGTGTTCGCCTGCGGGCTGATGGCGGCGGTCATTCTGAACTGGAACGTGGACCTGAGCAAGACCCGCGTGGAGATCCTCCAGCGGGAGCAGATGCAGGAGCTGGACAACGCGGAAGAGATGGAGCAGGACATCCAGTCCTCCAGCAGCTTCGAGCAGAAGGGCACGGTGTACGAAGACCCGGAGACAGGCAAATTGTATGTGGTGATGCCAAAGAGCAGTAACTAAATAGTTTTTACATAGATACATTCAACAACGAGAGGAGACAGATCACATGAAGAAACGGACAAGCAGTATGTCCCGGCGCATCGTGAGCCTGCTGATGAGCATGGTGCTCACGCTGACGCTGGTGACCCCCGCGGCGTTTGCCGAGGGCATAGGCGCCTACGCCAACGGCGAGGGCACGGCGGTGACAACGCCTGCTGACATCGCCACGCAGGAGGGCGAGGATACCAGTGTTTCTGTGGCTCAACGCACAGTAACTGTGAAACAGTATCACGCCAACGAAGCATACGAGGTAAAGATCGTCGTAGGCGTTGAGGAAGGCGTGGAAAAGCTGGATACCACCTACACCATCGACGCGGATACCAAAACAGTCACGCTGAAGCTGACCACAGATGGCTACGACGGTGAGCCTGTTTACATCAAAACGGCTTTGGATGATGTGCTGGTGACCGAGGGCGAAAATCAGACCCCAGCTTTGACGAAGGATACTCCCGAGCTGGAATACGCCCTGCCCGAAGATGGCGACGTGACCCTTTACTACGGCACGCAGGAGGATTTTAACGCGCCTGCGACCCAGCGCACGGTGACTGTAGAACAGTACCGCGCCAACGAAGCATACGACGTCAAACTCGTTGTAGGTGTTGAAGAAGACGGCACGACCGAAAAGCTGGACACCACCTACACCATCAATGCGGATACCAAAACGGTCACGCTGAAGCTGACCACGGCTGACTATGCCGGTGAGCCTGTTTATATCAAAACGGCTTTGGATGATGTGTTGGTGACCGAGGGCGAAAATCCGACCCCAGCATTGACGAAGGAAACTCTTACACTGGAATATGCCCTGCCCGAAGATGGCGACGTGACCCTTTACTACGGTACGCAGGAGGATTTCGTCTCCGCGTGGTACACGAGCGTTACAGACGATAAATACACCATCCGCACCGCCGAGGAGCTGGCGAATTTCGCACAGTTGGTGAATAGCAACAACAGCTTCTCCGGCAAGACGCTTAAGCTGACGGCTGACATCGACCTGGGCGGCAACGAGTGGACACCCATAGGCGGCTCGGCCTGCCCGTTCCGGGGAACCTTCGATGGCAACTCGTTTGGCATAACCGGCCTGAAGGTAACAAACAACAGCGAAAATGGATTTGCAGGTCTGTTTGGTGATGTACAAGGCTCAACGATAAAGAACCTGACTGTATCGGGAACTGTAACAGACAATGCCGGTTTCTCCTATAGCGGCGGTATTACTGGACGTGCGCAGGATTCTGTGATCGATAACTGCACGAGCAACATCAACATAAGTGATGCCATGGGTTCATGGATCGGTGGCATCGCGGCAATTATAACGGGCAGCACGGTAGTTCGGAACTGCGTCAATACGGGTAATCTGGACGGTGTCGACTGCTCTATTGCTGGCGGTATAGTCGGTGAGATCAATGGCAGCGGGAAAGTGCAGAACAGCTACAGCACAGGAAATGTAAATGTAGTGATGATCGAAACGACCGCTGGGGATGGTTCTACATATTCTGAGGGTATAGTGGGGAGCGGAACAGCCGCAAACTGCTATTATCTCGGCACGGTGACCGGTAAGACGGCACGGGCGTATTACATTGACGACACCGGTGCAGAGAAAGAGATCACCGTGACCGGTGAAGGTGCGAACACCAAGTACACGGTGGGCGATACTGAGCTGGTAGCCCTGCTGAATGAATGGGCAAATACTCATGGTGCGACCATAACCCTGTGGAAAAACAGTGCGGTTGAACCGTATAATCCCATATTTATGACAGGTGATAAGCCTGCAGCAGAGGAAATCACCCTTGTCTATGATGCGAATAGGGGTGAAGGAAGCGCCTACGAGAAGAAGAAAAAAGGGCGTGGATGGTTCAGCAACATTCACCATTCGAGATGATGCAGGGTTTTCTTATAAGGGGAAGAAATTTAATGGTTGGAATACAACTACCGATGGAGATGGAGTTGTCTATACCGTTGGTCAAGATGTAACCATTCGTCAGGATCTTACCCTATACGCCATGTGGAAAGCCCCGTGGGATGGCAGCGGCACGGAAGCCGATCCATATCAAATCAAAACGGAAGCCGATTTGATAGAGCTGCGTGTACAAGTCAATGAAAATGGACTTACATACGCAAAGGAATGGTTCCAACTGGTAAATAGCATTAGTCTTACAGATGAGTGGACACCTATTGGCAACAGCGATGTTGTGTTCATGGGAAATTTGGACGGTAATGGTCTCACGATCAGTAATTTGAAGATAACTGCAGGTGGTACCTATACAGGACTGTTCGGATGCGCTGCTCTGGGCACTTTCCGCAACCTGAATCTAACCGACGTCGACATCACAGGAACAGGACTCGATTGTGGCAGTGTAGTTGGCTATGTGCCCAAGGGCTCGATAAATCTGATGGATATAACCGCAGCCGTAAATGTTAAGGGTAAGAAGCATACTGGCGGGCTGGTTGGCCGGGGCTATGTTATTGCAGAGGGGTGTACTGTTAGCGGCAGCGTAAGCGGCGACGGTATGGTTGGCGGCTTAGTCGCGGGTTCGAGCGGGGATACTTATGGAACATTCATAGATTGTGTTAATCGAGCTGATGTATCCAGTACCGCAACTTATGGTGGCAGGGCTGCCGGTATTCAAGCATGCTCCGAAGGTAACCGGCTGAACAGCTTTACCGGCTGCATAAACAGCGGGACGATTATCGCGAGTGGTGCTGATAGTCACGCTGCGGGTATCGCAAATGGTGCTGGCAAAATTGAAAACTGCCAGAATAGTGGCGCAATTTCTGCAGTATCGCATGCTTGCGGTATCGGAAACGGAGTAAACATTGAAAAATGCAGTAATACAGGTTTCGTAAATGGTGGAGTAGCTGCCGGTATTGCGACAGGTTATGTTCTGAGGATCTCGTTCTGCAGTAATACGGGCGCTATTGAAGCTACAGCGGGCGGTGTTTCGGCTAAACGGGCGTATGGTATATTTGCGGCAACAAATAATATCAAATGCACCATTAAATATTCCTTCAGCTATGTCGCAGGAAAGGACATTGCACTTGCGCCCAACACTTTGGCCAAAGGTAAAGTGACGAATAGTTATTACCTTGCAAGCAGTGCTACAGCGGTTAGCAGCGCAGGCGAATACGCTACGCTGGCTGACTTCGCCAGCGGCAAGGTGGCGTGGGGCGTCGGCGGCAAGGGCGAAGGCTCTCAGGGCGGTACCGACCAGGATGCCAAGCTCGGCTGGTGGAAGCAGGACAAGGATGACAAGTATCCGACACTGCTGGACAACCCCGACATGAGCAAGCGGTACTACCGTACAGACGTGGACTGCGGCACTGGCGGTGCGGTAACGCTTGATAGTAGTCTGGGCTATACCAGTACCAAGGATGCGGATAATGCAGTCTATGGGCCTGCGGGTACCAGCGTGACCATCAAGGCCACACCCAAGGACAACACCTTCGGCCTGAAGTCCCTGACATGGACGCATAACGGCCAGACTGATGTTCTGCCTGCTAAGGGCACGACGAACATCGTCATGCCCGCAGAGAGCAATGGTACTATCCACGCCGAATTTGCCAGCGTTGGCACCGGCGGTAACGGTGGTTACTACTACGGCGGCAGCGGCGACGGTACCGGCACCGGCGATAAGGACGACGAGGGCCTGCAGGACGGCCTGAATATGGATGTGGAGTACGACATCAAGGGCCTTGTGCTGGGCGCCTACGCCGAGTGGGGCTCCAACGGCGGGAACAAGTCCTTCCAGAAGTGGCTGGAAGAAAATCCCAACGTGGTCCGCGCTCTGCTGACCAACAGTCTGGACAACATGGCCACCGCGGCCGTGGGTAAGAAGACCGATGAGGCCAAGGATCTGGCGGCTCTGCTGCTGGCCAGCCTCAACGAGCACACCGGCGTGGACGGCAAGGACGGCGACACCATTGCCAAGGCGCTGCAGAAGTACATCGACTCCGGCAGCGAGGAGGTGTTCAGCGCGTGGCTGACCGGTGGCGGCGGCATGGCCAGCGGCACCTACGAGAGCATCTACGGCCAGTACGCCAGCAGTCTTGCGGCACTGGCAGACCGTCTGTACAGCAAGTGGGAGGCCAGCGGCACGTCTATGACCTTCCCGGTGTGGCTGGACTCCCAGCAGGTGACGATGGAGAGCCTGTCCGAGAACGCGGAGGAGCCTGACGCCGAGCCTGACGACACTCAGACCACTGAAGCGCCGGAGGATGTGCCGGACGGACAGGATACCGAGGGCGGTGCCAGCGGCAACTCCGTGTGGGAGGTCATCGGCACGGTGGTGCGGGAGAATCCCATCATCGTCTGGAGCATCGTGGCCGTGGTTACAGCCTTGGTCATCGTGGGCGCGGTGCGCCGTTACCACAAGGTCAAGCGCGATGAGCGTGACGATGTGGCCAGCAAGAAATAAGTGAAATAGACGGCTCTTAGGGGAGCAGTCTGCCGATTCGCGTGGGCGGAATTTCCGTCCACGCGAATACGGCTATATAAACGGAAATGGGAGAGATGCCTCTGTGAGAAGAAAAGTACAGAATTGGACAGCGTTTCTGTTGGCGCTGGTGCTGGTATTGGGCATGATACCGGCAGCTTACGCGGCGGGATACAGCATCTCCGTCAACGCCCCGACAGGGAACGCCCTGCCCTATTGGGTATTTGAAAAAGTGGGCGTAGACAGCGCGGACGTGCGGTATCTTACTGCCGGCGAGAGCCATGGCCTGCCGAGCAGGCAGGGTGTCGCGTGTGTCGCTGGCAGTGGGCAAAGGCAAGGACGGAGAGGCCTCCTGCGGTATCTCCATCAATGGGATGTACTATGTGCAGTCCGTGACGCTGGACCACCCGGACTTCTTCACCGGCACGGTGGAGATACAGGTGGGTAAGGATGCCCAGTGGACCGAGGAAACATGGGGCAGCATCACGCCGGTAGAGAGTTCCAATATCATTGGCCGGGTGCAATTCAAGAACGGTACGTTCACCGGCGATGTAAGCATCACCGTCAGTCCCATGACGGCAGCACAGTCGGAGGCGGCGCAGAAGCAGAACCAGCGCCAAGTTGTACCGCAGGGCAAGTACACGGTGGCACAGATCTCCGAGGCCATTCAGGGCATTATGACGCAGAAGCGCTCTGCGCTGGGACTGTCTGAAACTGATAATCTCCTTTCCGGGGACGAGCTGATCTACGCAGGCAGCTCCGCCACGGACTGGCTGCCCATTGGCCTGAGCCGCTGCGGTGTGGAGGATGACTATGACGCCTACCTTGCGGCCTTGCAGACCTACGTCGAGCAGAAGTACCGTGAGCCGGACAAGCTGGATCGGGTGAAGGCCACCGAGTGGCATCGTATCTCCCTTGCTGTGCTGGCCTGCGGCGGCGATCCCACCCACTTCGGCAAGGATGAAAGCGGGAACGACATCAACCTCATCGCGGACGGTGTGTACGACCGCGGCAAGACCGTGGACATCGGGGCGCAGGGCTTGAACGGCTGGCTGTGGGGGCTTATCACGCTGGACAGCATGAAGTACAACATCCCCGCAGGCTCGTCCTACACTCGCACGGAGATGATCAAGAGGATACTGTCCTTCCCAGCTCCCGGACGACGGATTCAACCTGCGCTTTGCACAGGGCAGCACCGCAGATCCGGACATCACGGCCATGGCGATACAGGCCCTTGCGCCGTACTACCGAAATTCGACCTTCAACGTGAAGGACCCGGTGGACAAGGCACTGGATTGTTTGTCCGAATTGCAGCTGGACACCGGCGACTTCCGCAGCTGGGGCACACGGAACTCCGAGTCCGTATCGCAGATCATCGTGTCGCTGTGCTCCATCGGCGTTGATCCGCAGAACGACTCGCGGTTCATCAAGAACGGCATCAATCTGCTGGACGCGCTGTTCTACTACCAGCAGGAGGACGGGGGCTTTGCCCACTCTTATGAGTCTGACCCCGGCAATCCCTCCGCCATCCCCGGCGAGAGCAACAGCATCGCCACCGACCAAGCTCTGCTGGCGCTGGTAGCCGTGTGGCGGCAGGCGCAGGGCATGAGCATCCTGTACGATTTCCGCCCCGGCAGCGTGTCCGCCAAGATACTGACGCCGGAGGAGAGCGAGGTGTCCTTCGCCGGCAGCTATGAGTTTACGCAGGAGCTGCAAAGCCGCGTGGACGCGCTGCCCGACGCGTTGTCCACGGAGGACGCGGAGGAGGTGGCCTTCCTGCTGGAGCGGTTGAAGATGAGCCGTGAATTTGACGGCTATGACAGGTACATGGAGAAGCTGACGGCGGCGCAGGAGAAGATTGACGCGCTGTACGCGGAGATCGAGAGCCTGAACGCGGATATCGCCGCGGAGATATTGCCTATGACCGACGCCGGCTTGAAGGAAAAGCCCATCGTGGACGGTATCGTGAAGCGGTACCGCACGCTGTCTGAACACGACAGGGAGCTGGTGGAGAGCTGGGATGCGGTGCTGGCGGTAAAGGCGCAGACGGACGCGGCGCAGCGGACGCTGCTGCTGTGCATCGGCGGCGCGGCAGTGGTGATGATCGGCGGCAGCATCCTCGTCCGCCGCAGGAGGGAGAGCAAATGAAACGACAACTGACGCGGCTGCTGACCGCGTTGCTGGCTGTGATCCTGCTGCTGCCGGTGACGGCGCAGGCCGCGCCTGCATGGGACGGCTGGACAGCGGAGCTGGAGGCGGCGTACCAAACGGTGTCCGGACTGGTGGCGGACTCCGTCAGCGAGAGCAGGGACTACCTATCCGCCGCACGGCAGGAAACCAACGCCAAGGCGGTGTACGCGCTGTGGGCCTCCGGCGCCGACGTGCCGGAGGGCTTCTACAACGAGTATTTGCAGGCGCTGGCAGACTGGCTGGATCTTGCGGTCAAGCGGGGCAAGACGGCCTACATCCCCGGCGCGATCCGCACGGTGGCGGCCATGGGGCTGGATATGACGGACTTCGCCGGCCACGACCTGCTGGAGCCGCTGCGGAGGCCGGAGATGGTGGAGGCGGACGAGGACAGGCTGGATATGCTGCTGGACTTGGACGCCGCAGGCGATGCCGGCAAAACGGACGAGTTCAACGCGCTGCGGGAGACCCTGATCACCGAGGCGCTGGCACGCCAGCAGAGCAGCGGTGAGTTCCGCTACACCTCCAAGTGGCCTGCCGAGTTGAAGCGGAAGGGTGTGGCTGCTGAGCCGGATCGGTTTGACTACATCCTGCTGACAGCAAAGTCCGCGCAGGCGCTGGCGCCTTACCGGAGCCGTGCGGAGGTGGGGACCGCCATAGAAAAGGCGATAGACTACCTTTCAGCGCAGCAGTTGGCCAGCGGCGGCTTCCTCAGATATGGCGAGGATGTGGAAGAGGACGCCGTCGTGCTGGAGATGATGCAGGCGCTGGGTATTTCGCCCGACGACGAGCGCTTTGTGAAGAACGGCAATACCGTGCCGGATGGTATGATGGGGTGGTATCAGGGGAAATATTCCAGCAGTGCGCCTGCACCCGGACAGGGGTTCTACCGGGAGAACGCAAATTGGGGCTACAACACTTACTCTTACTATGAGCCTCTTGGATGGGTAAAGTCGTCATGGGGCAGTATGTATGACCCTGACGATCCGGATAATCCGGATAAATGTGTCATAGAGCGGAAATACATAAATGAAGCCGCATTTTCAGGTTTTTCCCTGTTTCGTACGGCGGCGCAGACGTGGAACACCTCCACAGCGGATCTCGTCGTTCCTTCCCACAGCGACACAGATGTGAAACCGGATTACAAGCAGCTCCTGAAACAAAAAACGGACGGGATGGTCGAACGAGTTATTGCCAACTACGAGTATCTATTGACAGAAGCACGCGAGATCACAGCCGGAGAGATTGCCGGCTATTCCTCACAGATACTGGCTTTGCAGAACGCAAATGCAGAATTGACAAAAGCGGAAAAGGAAAAGCTGCAGGAGATCATGACGGTCATGGTGGGCGCCAGTGGGGACTACTATTTGGGGCGCACCTCCTCCACCTACTCAGCCGGTGCAGTACGCGCCATGCAGTATCTTGGCATGGATCCTGCAAATGTCAATGGGCTGGATTATTTGGCGGTGCTGGCAAATACCGGCAAGTTGGAGGCTACTTCAACATACGATTTCAACAGCTATTTAAGGGACATCGAATCCGTGAGTGCACAAGTATGGCGTTCTCGCGGCATTGATGTAGGGACGCTTGTAGACAGCTATGCAGTACGTATCCTTGCAGACCAAACTCCTGACGGAGGCTTTGATAACTCTTATGGCGTGAATATAGCGCAGGGAGATACAAATACTTCTTGGCGTGATGATACTATCTATACTGCGAAAACGATTACTGTGTTAGCGCCATATCGCGACAAGGAGTATATTGCCAAGGCGATAGACCGCGCCGTGGACTACCTTTCCTCCGTGCAGCTCTCGGACGGCAGCTTTCCGGGCATGACCGGAGATTCGGACGGCGGGGCGACCCTTACCGTGCTGAAGATGATGGAAGCGCTGGATATTTCTCTGGACGACCCACGCTTCGTGAAGAACGGAAATACCGTGGCAGACGCCATGAAGACCTTTTATATAGACGGCGTGGGCTTTCTCTCCAGCTTCGAGGTGGAGGCACCGCTGGATGATCTGAGCCGCCTACCGGTCTATGAAAACCCGGTCATGGGGAATTATTCCACAATCTCCGCCCTGACCTACCTCCAAGCCGCCGAGAACGGCACATTCGGCCCCGACGGCAAAGGCAATAGTGTGTTCGAGATCGTAGGCTCTGCTTTAACGGAAACGCCGCTGGGAGCGATACTGCTGGCCGTCATCATCGTCGTGCTGTTGGCTTTCGGCATGATCCGCCGCTACCGCCGCATCAAGAAGGAGCAGTAATATGAAAAAACACATGGCGAAGCTGCTGGCCGCCCTGCTGGCAGCAATCATGCTCCTGCCCGCGACTGTGCAGGCCGCCCCTGCGGACGGCTGGACGGACGAGGCGGAGCAGGCATATCAGACGGTGACGCAACTGGTCATCCAGCGTGTCACCGAAAGCAAGGACTACCTCGCCGCGGCCACACAGGAGGAGAACGCGAAAACGTCTACGCCCTGTGGACCTCCGGCGCAGACGTGCCGGACGGATTCTATGACGAGTACCTACAGGCGTTGGCGAACTGGATGGACATTGCGGCAAAGCGCGGCAAGGCGGGCTATGTCCCCGGTGCTGTCCGCACGGTGGCGGCTATGGGGCTGGATGTGACCGACTTTGCCGGTCATGACCTTCTGGCCGCCATGCAGAGGCCGGAACTGGTGGATGCGGACGAGGATCAGGTGGATATGTTGCTGGATCTAGACGCCGCCGGTGATGCCGGCAAAACGGATGAACTCAACACCGCAAGGGAGACTATGCTGGCGAAGGTGCTGGCCCGCCAGCAGAGCGATGGCAGGTTCAGCTATACCAAGTGGCCTAAACTGATGCGGGATGACCATAATTTGGATGACTATCCCGAACGCTTTGCTTGCATCCTGCTCACGGCTAAGTCGGTGCAGGCACTCACTCCTTATATGGACCGGCCAGAGGTCTCCGCGGCTGTCAGCAACGCACTGACTTATCTCTCCGAGCAGCAGCTCCCCAGCGGCGGCTTCGTCAAGTACGGCGACGAGGACGTGGAGGAGGACGCTGCGGTGCTGGAAATGCTGGCGGCACTGGGCATTTCCCTCGCGGACGAGCGCTTCACCAAGGACGACCGCACCGTGCTGGACGGTATGATGGGCTGGTATCAGAGTACGTATGCGGAGCAGGCGAGGACCCCCGGACAGGGCTTTTACCGTGAGCTGATAGGATGGTCGTATTCTACTGGAAAATATTTTCCGGTAGGATGGGCTATAACGTCATGGAGGACAATGGATGACCCAGATGACCCTGACGAACATGTGAAGGAACGAATTTACATCAATGAAACGGCCTTTCCCGGTCTTGCGCAGCTGCGGGTCATGCTGCAGGCGGCCCCCGTTGTCGGCGGCAGCATCACCGCTCCGAGCGGAGGCATCGGTGGTGTCAGCGCGGAGCTGGATTACAAACAGCTTATCACAGAAAAGTCGGGGGAATTGGCAGAAGAGCTGTCGGTGAAAAAGCTCATCGAGGAATACAGCTATCTGCTGGACGGTGGCTCCCACTATATAACCTCCAGTCAGATCAGCACGTTCTCCAGTCAACTACTGGCACGGGAAAAAATGAATATCAAAATGACCGAGGAGGAGCAGGCGAAGCTGCGGGAAATCATGGCTGTCATAGTGGGTGCCGGCGGTGAAACCTATCTGGGCAGGGCTTCTTACACCTACGCTGCCGGCGCGGTGCGCGCCATGCAGTATCTGGGCATGGACCCCGGCGACATCAACGGGCTGGATTACATAGTGCCCCTGACGAATACCTCTAAAGCGGCGCCTACATCTACTCAGAATTTCAACAGCTATCTGTACGACATTGCTTCCATTGATCCGGAGGTGTGGCGCTCCCGCGGCGTGGACGGCGATATGCTGGCAGAGCAGTTCATCACCCGCGTACTGGCAGATCAGACCTTGGACGGCGGCTTTGATGATTTCTATGGTTACAGCGTGGCCACAGCGAAAGAGGGACAAACAGTCATTGGGCAGGGCAGCGTACCCGAGACGATCAGCGCGCTCAGTGCGTTGGCTTTGTACAGGGACAAGGAAAATGTCGCTGCGGCGATTGAGGCCGGACTGACATACCTGTCCTCCGTGCAGCTGGCTGACGGCAGCTTTGAGTGTTGGGGGGGACACGCCCAACGGCGCAGTGACGCTGTCGATGCTGAGCCTGATGGATAAGCTGGATATCTCCATAGACGATGAGCGGTTCGTTAAGAATGGGAACACCGTGGCGGACGCCATGCGGACGTTCTATGTGGACGGCGTAGGGTTCATCAGCGATTTTGAGGTGGACGCGCCGCTGGACGGCCTGGATACGCTGGAGTATAAAACAACGATGGGTGTAACAAGCACTGTCTCTGCCTTAACCTACCTCCAAGCCGCCGAGAACGGCAAGTTCGGCCCGGACGGCAAGGGCAATAGTGTATTCGAGATCGTTGGCTCTGCCTTAAAGGAAACGCCGCTGGGAGTGATATTGCTGGCCGTCATCATCGTCGCACTGTTGGCCTTCGGTATGATCCGCCGCTACCGCCGCATCAAGAAGGAGCAGTGACATGAGAGCGAAGTACAAGCATATCCTTTCTCTGCTCTTGGCACTTTTCCTGCTGCTGTCCTGCGCGGCCTGCGGACAGACGCAGGTGGAACAGCCGGAGGACACCGGCGATAAGGATCAGTACATGACTGAGCCTGTCCCAGAGGGGAAACCTAATCCAGTAGAGCCACAGGACACGACGGTGGATACCACCACAACACATACCTGCACCTTCTCCATCTCCTGCGAAACGATCCTGGACAACATGGATAAGTGCGTGGAGAGCAAGAAGTTTCTCGTGCCGGCGGACGGCGTTATCTTTCCTGCCACGAAGGTAGAGTTCAGCGAGGGCGAAAGCGTATTCGATGTCCTCCAGCGGGTTTGCAGGGACAATGCCATCCACATGGAATCCGACTGGACTCCGGTATATAACAGCGCCTATGTAGGGGGATCAATAACCTCTATGAGTTCGACGTGGGCAGTTTGTCCGGCTGGATGTACAACGTCAACGGCTGGTATCCCAACTACGGCTGCTCCCGCTACCAGCTGAAGGACGGCGACGTGGTGGAGTGGCGCTACACCTGTGACCTGGGCTATGATATCGGTGGTGACATGGCAGTCGGTGGATAGGAATAATGATTGATGAGAAGGAGCAAGACTATGAGAAAAGCCAAAAAGAAAAGCGTAATTAGAGTTCTTTCCCTGCTGACGGCACTGACCCTGTTGTTTGCCTGTGCCGGCTGCGGCAATACGACGGCACAGCCGGAGGAGTCCAATCAGCGGCAGGAGCAGACGGCAGATAAGCAGCCGGTGGAGGGCAATGCGGTCAGGAAAGATACTGCAGAGGAAAAGGACACCGTGCCTGACGCAAAGGACGATACATCTGAGAAGAAAGAAACATCTGTGGAGAAAACGCCTGCGGAAAAGGCAGACACACCGAAGGATAACGATACGTCCGCTTCCGGCACGGCGACGCCCTCTGTGAAAAAAGTAGTTACGGTTTCAATCTCCTGCGCCACCATTCTGAATAATAAAGACACCTGTGATGCAGAGGTGTGGAGCAAAGTGCCGGGTGATGGTGCGGTACTCTCTTCTGCGGAAGTGTCCATATCGAACGGTGAGACGGTATACGACGCGCTGAGGAAGGCGTGTAACAAGAGGGATATTGTTTTCGAGGCGGATTCGTCTGGATATATTAGTTCCATCGCCGGTATTCCCGAAGGCGCAGTAGGCTCAGAATCCGGATGGACGTTTACGGTCAACGGGAAGTTCGTGCAGGGCGGTGCGAAAGATATCCTCCTTGAAAACGGCGATACGGTCGAATGGCTGTATACCTGTAACTTTGGCGCAGACGTGGGATTCTCGTGGTAACGAAACCTAAGCTGAAGCGACCAAGCTGAAACAGCAACTTTATCACAATAATGAAAGCACCGCCAGCAAAGCGGCAATCACGCTGCTTTGCTGGCGGTGCCTTTTATCATAGAAGTTCAAAAATCGACAATTCCATACAAAAACATCGCATTCACGTAGACCATTGTAGAACGATTATATAACACAAATGCCCAAAAGTCGTGTAAAATTAGCATATCAAGAACAAAACGGCGTATGTACACCGGCAAGAGGCCCGCCGCGGATCGCCGAGCGTTGGCTTTCAAAATACACAGGACAGGAGGGAACATCAGTGCCTTTAGTTTGTTACGTTTCGGAACTTGATAAGAACGTGTCTTTGGACGCTGAACGTTTGCTGCGTCTTCTGGGTGTATCCGGAAAGCTGTCTGGGTTTTACTTTGCCGTGTACATGTTGGAACAGGTGCAGGAGAAGCCGGAGTATGTCCTGCTGATCACGAAAAGGCTCTACAGTCAGACGGCACAATATTTTCATACTACCGCCTACTGCGTGGAAAGAAATCTCCGAACCCTTGTGCAGGCGTGTTGGAGGCAGCCTGACCACCGCTTACTTGAGCGTATTGCAGGCCACCCGTTGTCGCAGCCACCGACGAACGCGCAGTTCATTGATATGGTAGCCGCTTTCCTCCGCAAGTAAGTCCTACACGGTTTAGCCCCCTCCGCCCACAGCGGCGGCGTATCCCCCTTGCGCTGCCGCTGTGGGTTTTATATAGACTGGCAGCTGCTGTCAAGAGTATTGACATCGGCTGCGGGCCTATATGCCCATGTTTCTTGAAAAAGCGCACTTTGCGCGTCATACAGCAGACAGGTACGTTCGTGCCGGTGTGAGCCAGAGAACAGCGCCCGCCAGGATCTCCTACGCGGAGGGAGCGAAACAGGCGTTGTTCAGAAACAGGGCGGCACTCTGTTGGCCATGACCACTGGCACCCTTAAAGATACTCCCGCATTGGACGCCCTCAAAGCATCGTGCGGCGCACCCATCAGTATGGGCCGGGGTGAGATTCCGTGAGGTTGGTAGCCACCAGCCGCCTGTTTTGCTTGAGATTTTTCTTAGATGAATTTGAAATAGATGCATCTAAAGATGTATCGGTAGAGGAAGCCCCATCCATTGTTAAGGATAGGAGCTTCCTCTGCTGATATAATTCCATATCAATTTTTGCGCGTATCACAGCACCATGCTACAATTCTTTTGAAGCATGGTGCTGTGGTCACAGAAGGGAGGCGACTATGAGTATTGACCACGGAGACACCAACAAAAGCCTTGGCGGAAAGCGGACATATACCGTTGAGGAAATTGCAAAAATCCTTGGTATAGGCAGAACCGCTGCGTATAATCTTGCCCACTCAGGCGTGTTCAAGGTGGTGCGGATCGGTTCTTCCATCAGAGTTTCCAAAGTGTCCTTTGATAATTGGCTGGATAAACAGACGTTGTAGGAGGTTTATTATGGCATCTATCAAAAGACGTAGAGGCAAATATCACGTTGTTTATTACTATTTCAATGAATGTGGAGAAAAGAAACAGAAATGGGAGTCCTTCAATACGGAAGCGGAAGCAAAGCACCGTAAGGCAGAGATTGAATATAAACAAGGCAACCGCACCTTTATATCACCCAATAAGACGACCGTTTCCGCCTTTCTCGATGACTTTGTGAGCTTGTATGGGGTGAAAAAATGGAGCCCCAGCACCTATGAAGCCAATACGGGGCTGATCCGCAACTATATTGCCCCGCTGCTTGGCGGCACACTGATGCAGGACGTAACTACCATCGCAGCGGATCGGTTTATTACAATACTGCAAAGGACGAAATGCCCTGTTTTTAAGAACCGATACAGCAAAACGGAGTACATGACACCTGCCAATATTGAGCGTATCAATAAACTCCTTCGATGCGCTTTCAACCAGGCTGTACGCTGGGACATCGTCGCAAAGAACCCGTTTGATAACACAACTCTGCCAAAGGTCAAGCGCAAACCCCGTGAGATATGGGATGCGGCGACGATTCGAAAGGCGTTGGATGAATGTAAAGATGGGCGTCTTTATGTTGCTATCAACCTGTCGTTTGCCTGCTCATTGCGAATCGGAGAAATCGTTGGCCTGACCTGGGACAACATTCACATTTCCGATGCGGATATTGCCAACGACAACGCCTATCTGTGTGTGGAGAAAGAGCTGGCTCGTGTGAAGGAATCCTCCCTTGCTATTTTGGGCGAAGAAGAAATCATCAAAAAATTCCCCCGAACAATGTATTTGGAAGATGCCAGCACCGTGATCGTGCTGAAAACACCCAAAACAGAAAGCAGCGTTCGCAAGGTGTGGATGCCAAAAACAGTGGCTTACATTTTGCGGGAGTGGAAGGACTCTCAGGATAAGCAAAAAGAGTTTCTGGGCGATGAATACCTCGACTACAATCTCGTTGTAGCACTGCCAAATGGCCGTCCCTGTGAGGAAACGGTTATTTCCAATGCTTTCCGGAGATTGAAGCGGGATGCCAAGCTCCCTAATGTCGTGTTTCATTCTCTCCGCCATTCCAGCACGACTTATAAGTTGAAACTTAATCACGGCGACATCAAAGCCACACAGGGCGACACAGGGCATTCGCAGGCCGATATGGTCACAAAGGTCTATGCACACATTCTCGACGAAGACCGAAAGGTCAATGCCCAGAAGTTTGAAAGTGCGTTTTACGCAAACCCAGATCTGCGCAGTGTGAAAGCGCCTGATGAACCACAGACTGCATTGGACGTGCAGAGTATCATCGTACAGCTCCACCAGTCCCCCGAACTCTTAAGTGCGCTCACATCGCTCATATCGAACCAGGGTTGCAAATGACTGATTTGTGCCATGGTGCCAAGGTGGTGCCAAACGGCGAAAAATACAAAAACCGGTTCGATATGAAAAAGGGGTGCCAAAAAGATGCAGCGGCTGAATTTCGGGGGCTGCCGCTGTCATTGAAACAACGCACTCAAAAGCGAAAAAACGCCGCGATCCGTTGAGATCACAGCGTTTTTGGTACGCCTGCCCGGGCTCGAACCGGGGGCCTCGGGCTTAGGAGGCTCGCGCTCTATCCAACTGAGCTACAGACGCATATTGTGAAGTTGTAGGGGAATTGGTGCCATTGGTAATTGATGTCCCTGTCCTTAGGAGGCGGTCGCTCTATACAACTGAGCTACGGAGGCGTGTGCAACTGGTATTGTACCGTAGGCGGCGGCATTTGTCAACGGCGCCGCGGCGAAAAAGTTGACGAAAGGGCTTGCAATCGGTCCTTTGCAGGCATATAATACAAAGGTTAGTGAATTTACCCGAGAGAAAGGGGTTTTTACCTTTGCAGAACGAAAAACTGAGAAACGTGGCCATTATCGCCCACGTCGACCACGGCAAGACCACGCTGGTGGACCAGATGCTCAAGCAGGGCGGCGTGTACCGCGAGAACCAGGAGACGGTGGAGCGCGTCATGGACTCCAACGACCTGGAGCGGGAGCGCGGCATCACCATTCTGGCCAAGAACACCGCCATCCAGTACGGCGACACCAAGATCAACATCGTGGATACCCCGGGCCACGCCGACTTCGGCGGCGAGGTGGAGCGTATCCTGAAGATGGTCAACGGCGTCATCCTGTTGGTGGACGCCGCCGAGGGCCCTATGCCCCAGACCCGTTTCGTGCTCAGCCGTGCGCTGGAGCTTGGCCATCGTGTTATTGTGGTTATCAACAAGATCGACCGTCCCGACCAGCGTATCCACGAGGTCATCGACGAGGTGCTGGAGCTGTTGCTGGACCTGGACGCCACCGACGAGCAGTTGGACAGCCCTATGCTGTTCTGCTCCGCCCGCAACGGTACCGCCAGCTATTCCCCCGACGTGGTGGGCACGGACCTGAAGCCGCTGTTCGATACCATTCTGGACTACATCCCCGCGCCGGAGGCCGACCTGGACCAGCCCTTCCAGATGCTGGTCAGCTCCATCGACTATAACGAGTTCGTGGGCCGTATCGCCATCGGCCGTATCGAGCGCGGCGTGCTGAAGCAGAACCAGGAGATCGCCGTGTGCAACTACCACGACCCCGACGCCCCGGCCAAGAAGGCCAAGGCGGTCAGTATGTACGAGTTCGCCGGTCTGGGCAAGGTGCCCGTCACCGAGGCCACGGCGGGCAATATCATCGCCCTCAGCGGCATCGGCGATATCACCATTGGCGATACCATCTGCGACCCGACTGCCGTGGAGCCGCTGCCCTTTGTGAAGATCAGCGCCCCCACGGTGGAGATGACCTTCTCCGTCAACGACAGTCCCTTCGCCGGGCGGGAGGGCAAGTTCGTCACCAGCCGCCAGCTGCGTGACCGCCTGTTCCGCGAGACGCTGAAGGACGTGTCCCTCCGCGTCAGCGAGATCGAGGGCGTTATGGACGCCTTCAACGTGGCGGGCCGCGGCGAGATGAGCCTGTCCATCCTCATCGAGACCATGCGCCGCGAGGGCTACGAGTTCCAGGTGTCGCCCCCTCGTGTACTGTACCAGACCATCGACGGCAAAAAGTGCGAGCCTATCGAGCGCCTGGTGGTGGACGTGCCCGCCGAGAGTGTGGGCGCGGTCATCGAGAAGCTGGGCGCCCGCAAGGCGGATATGCAGGAAATGACCCCCATCGGCAGCCGCATGAAGGTGGAGTTTCTGGTGCCCAGCCGCGGTCTGTTCGGCTACCGCAACGAGTTCCTGACGGATACCCGCGGCGAGGGCATTATGGCCAGCGTGTTCGACAGCTACGCCCCCTATAAGGGTGAGCTGATCCGCCGCAATACCGGCTCTCTGGTGGCCAGCGAGACCGGTGAGTCCATCACCTACGGTCTGTTCAACGCGCAGGAGCGCGGCGTGCTGTTCATCGGCCCCAACGTGGGCGTGTACGAGGGCATGGTAGTGGGCATCAGCCCCAAGCAGGAGGACATCGTGGTCAACGTCTGCAAGAAGAAACAGCTGACCAACACCCGTGCCGCCGGCAGCGATGACGCCCTGCGTCTGGTGCCGCCCCGGAAGATGAGCCTGGAGCAGTGCCTGGAATTCCTGGCGGATGACGAGCTGCTGGAGGTCACCCCCAAGAACCTCCGCATCCGCAAGACCATCCTGAACCACGAGCGGCGCATGAAGGCGCAGCACGGGAAGAAAAACTAAATTATGTAAACCAAAAGACCGGCGAAAGCCGGTCTTTTGGTTTATGGGGAGGATGTAATGTCTGGCTGCGGCGATTGTAAGCTATGATAGGTGGACTTTACAGGGCGTTTCTGCTATGATGTAGCTACCAAGCGAAAGGAGATACGTCTATGACCTTCGGAGAAAAGCTGCAGGAACTGCGGAAGGCCAGGGGCTGGAGTCAGGAGGAGCTGGCAGGGCAGATCCATGTGTCCCGGCAGGCGCTGTCCAAGTGGGAGAGCGGCGGGGCTGTGCCGGATACGGAGAATATTATCGCGTTGAGCAGGCTGTTCGGCGTGACCACGGACTATCTGCTGCTGGATGAGGTACGGGACACCGGCCAGGCAGCGCCGCGGGCCGCGTGGCCGAAGCCCCGCAGGTATCTGCTGGCCGCCGCGATCGTCGGCGCGGTGGGCGTGGCCGCCGTGCGGTTCATTTGGGCCGCCGTGGCCGCCGCTATGATCGGCGAGTTCACCTCGGTCGATATGGACCTGATCTGGGCGGAGGATATGGTGGGTGCTTCGGTAGCGCCTGTATTGCAGCGATATACGCTGCTGTCTGTGCTGAACACGGTGTTTATGGTGCTGCTGGCGGCAGGCGGCATAGGGGCGATTTTTTATTACCCCATTCTGCGATTGTGGGAAAAGTACGGGAAAAGGGGAGAATGACGGTTTACATAACGTATGCGTTCTGTTTCCGAACCGTTGACTTTTTTGCCGCGGTGTGGTAAAAGAATAGAGACGCGTAGCGCACAGAAGTGCCTGCGAAGCGTATCGCCCTCGGGCGGTGCGCTTTTTATTTTTATGGAGGAAACTGCAATGCCAAAGAACAAAACACAGGGGATCATTTTCGGTATCATCATGTCGTACAGCATGGCTGTCGGCATGGAGATATACAACAACGCTATCCAGCAGGGGGTACATTTGCAGCCGGGAGGGTTTACCAACCTGACCTACGGTATCGTGGGCAAGGCGCTGGTGGAGGCGCTGTTCATGGGGCTCATCGTCATTATCGTGTCGGAGCTGTGGGGCAACCGGCTGGGCGCCCGCTTTGCCGCCAAAGTCAGCGACCCGCAGCGGGATAACCCCTATTTCTGTCGGTTGATGCGGCAGGCGGGCACCGTGTCCGTTATGTGCCCCACCATGAGTCTGGCGGCCACCATTATTTTCAGCATGATCTTAGGCGGTGCGCCGGTGTGGCAGCTGCCCGCCATCTGGGCGGGGACGCTTATCAAGAACTTCCCCATGGCGTTTTTCTGGAATATGTTTGCCGCCGCACCGCTTTACCAACTGGGCCTGCGGAAAGCTGTTCGAATAAAGAGCGCTCCCCCGGCGGGGGAGCGCTCTTGCTTTTTGCTTACATTACCGGCACGAACTCCACGTTCAGGTCCACGATCTCGTTGACGCCGTCCAGCCGTGCGCCGTGGTCATACTGCCACACATCGAAGCGGTAGTAGAAGTCCGGATAGTCGCCGGGATCAGCGATCCACAGGGCGATGTTCCCCATAGAGGACAGATCATAGCGGTAGTAGCCCTGCTGGCGGTTCATGTACACCCCGGCCTCATAGCCGCCCTGTTCGATCAAGGCGCAGAAAGTCCGGGCCTGGGAGGTCAGCAGGAATTCGTTGTTGTGCAGTGTGCGGGAGTCCTCCTGCTGTACCGGCTCCCAGTCGTAGTACACCGGCAGGTCCAGGTCGCGGCCATCCAGCAGCTGCAGGGCGTACAGGGCCTCCTGGGCGGCCTCCTGCACGGTGGCGGCCTGGGAGAAGAAATACACGCCCACGTCGATGCCGGCGGCCCTGGCCCCGCTGTAATAGCTGTCGAAGGACCGGTCCGGGTACAGGGAGCCCTTCTCGCCGTAGCCCCGCAGACCCAGGCGCAGATAGGCAAAGTCGATGCCCTGCCGCTTCAGCGCCGCCCAGTCGATGGTGCCCTGGTGGTTAGACACGTCCACGCCCCAGCGGGTGGCGTATTCCGCGCCCAGATAGCGGACGCGGACGCCGTCGCTGCCGTCGTCGTTGGTATCCCGGCGGAAGTCCTCCTGCGCCAGGCCGCTGGCGGGGATACCCTCATGGGGCGTCATCCACACCATGTTAAATCCGTCGTTGATATATACCTGCCCCGCGTGGGGATCGGCCTCCGGCTCCTGCCGGGCGCTGCCGCCCCGCAGGGACAGAACGACCGCCGTCAGCAGTCCGCCAACCACCAGCACCGCCGCGATCAGCAGCAGCACCGGCAGCAGACGCCGCCGCGGCCGGCGGCGGGGCGGGGAAATTCGATCCATAGTTACCTCTCCTTTTCGAAAACGTGTATGTCAAAGGCGATGCGGCAGTCCAGCTGCGTGAGTTTACATAATTTTTCAACGCCGGCCTTCGGCGTTTTCCAGCAGTAGGGCGTCATGCCGAACAGCGCCTGTATGTCCGCAGGGTCCTCCAGATGGATAACGTCCGTTATGTGCCGAATACTCACATACCGGAAGCCCTCATAGGGCGTCTCCTTCACCTCATTGACATAGGGGTGGTCATAGAGCACCTGCTTCATCTCCCACAGGTGCATTTCTCCGGGCACCACATAGATAAAGTGCCCGCCGGGCCGCAGCACACGGCGGAATTCCTCGATGGCCAGCGGCGAGAAGCAGTTGATAAGCAGGTCTACGGACCCGTCTGCCGCCGGCAGGCGGTAGGAGGAGGCCACAGCGAACTGCACATTTTTCTCCCGCTTAGCCGCCAGACGCAGTATGGGCTTGGAGATATCGATCCCGGCCATCACCGGCGTCTTCCCGGCCTCACACAGGGTACGATAGATGCCCGCGGTGTAGTAGCCCTCGCCGCAGCCGTTGTCCAGCACCGCCGGGGCATCGCCGGTCAACTCCACGGCGAGTTGACATAATTCTTCGCATAGCGGGGCGTAGTAGCCCTTTTCCAGAAAGGCGTGCCGCGCTGCGGCCATAGCCTTGTCGTCGCCGGGGGTTTTGGAGTGCTTTCGGTTCACCGGCAGCAGATAGGTATAGCCCTCCCTGGCGATGTCGAAGCAGTGGCCGGCGGGGCAGAGATAGCTGCCCTCCCGCCGCGTCAGCGCGCCGCCGCACAGGGGACAGACGAACAGGCTGCTCATCGCTCACCCTCCGGCAGTGTCACGTCGTGTATCCATTTACGGGACCGGATGCGCCACAGGCAGATGGGACACTTGATAAAGCTCTCCGCCTGTATGGCCAGCGACACGAACCAGGGATCCGCGTCCAGCACCAGCGCCAGTAGGGCCGTCAGCGGCAGCGCCACCAGCCACTGGGGTGCCAGATCCAGCGCCGTGGACCAGAACACATCGCCGCCTGCCCGCAGGATACCGGTGACGGCGGAGATGGAGTAGGCGTGGAAGGGGATGCAGGCGAAGCCCGTCACCGCCAGCGTGGTGGCCAGATGGGCGCTGAGATCGTACAGCTTGAACAGTGGGAAGACCACCGGCTGGAACAGCAGCGGCACCAGCGCCAGGGCGATAACGGCCAGTGCGGCGCCCACCAGTATCGTCACCCAGGACAGCGTCCTGGACAGGTCCATCAGCTCATCGTGGCTCTGTCCCTCACCGATGGCCTTGCCGATCATCACGGCGGTAGCGGCGCCCAGACCAAAGCACACCACCAGGAACAGGCGGTTCAGGTTGCCCATGACAGCGTTGGCCGCCAGAAACTCTACCGAGATGGTCATGTGTCCCCAGAATGACGGTGAGCAGGCTGTTGCCCAGTCCCCAGAACAGCTCGTTGGCCATCACCGGCGAGGCGTATTTCACGAACCGGCGCAGCATCTCCCAGCCCGGACGGAGGAGCGCCTTCAGGTCCAGGGGGATGACCCTGCTCCGCAGGGCGCAGAACAGGCACACGGCGAACTCCGCCACGCGGGAGAGCAGCGTGGCGATGGCCGCGCCCTCCACGCCCAGCATGGGGAAGCCGCACTTACCGAAGATCAGCAGGTAGTTCATGCCGGTATTCAGCACCGTGGACATACCAAACAGCTTCATGCCGAAGCTGGCGTTCTCCACGCTGCGCTGCGCGCTGACGTAGATAGACGAGAGCATATTGAACACATAGGAGAAGCCGATGACCCGCAGATACGGCGCGCCCAGCAGGGACAGATGATGCTTGTTGCTCATCAGGTCCATGATCTGCACCGGCCACAGGAACAGCGCCAGCGCGATGACCAGCGCCAGAGCCACGCCCAGCCCCGCCGCCACGCCGATGGCACGGCTGATGCTGGGCAGGTCCTTTTTGCCCCAGTACTGGCTGATCAGGATGCCTACGCCGGACTGGACGCCGAACACGATGGAAATCAGCAGGAACACCGGCACGTTGGCCGCCGTCACCGCCGCCATCTCATTGTTGCCCAACTGGCTGACCATCAGCGTGTCGATCAGGCCCAGAGAGAAAGTGATCAGGTTTTGCAGGGCGATAGGGCCGGTCAACCGGAGCAGATACCCGTAAAAGGCCCTGTCGCGCTTAAGAGCTTTGAGCATAGTCCACCTCAAAATATCGTTGTGCCCGCGCCGCGGGCGTATATCACAGCATGGGGAAGCGGCTGTCCCGGTGGGCGAGCAGCGCCTGGCACAGGACATCCACGTCCTCCCGTGTATTGTCGGGGGAGAAGGAGATGCGGATCACGCCGGCGGCAGTCTTTTTGTCCAGCCCCAGAGCGGAGACCACATGGCTCGCCTTGCCCTGATGGCAGGCAGAGCCTGCGGAGATGCAGATGCCCTGCGCACCCAGGTCCGTTACGATGTTGGCGCTGGGATACCCTACCAGCGACACCGCCAGAATGTGGGGGGCCGTACCCTCGCCCACGGGGACCACGCCGCCCATGGCCAGCAGCTTCTCCCGGCAATAGGCCTTCAGCCCGGCCATGTGGGCCAGCTTGGCGTCATAATCGGCCAGCCGCAGCTCCACCGCCTTGGCAAAGCCGGCGATCTGGGCCGTGGCCTCGGTGCCGGAGCGCGCGCCGCGCTCCTGTCCGCCGCCGGGCAGCAGGGGGAGGGGGTTCCGCACCCGGGGACCGATGTACAGCGCGCCCACGCCCTTGGGCCCGCCGACCTTGTGACCGGACAGGCTCATCAGGTCTACGCCCCAGCCCTCCGGGTCGCAGGGGACCTTCAAAAAGCCCTGCACCGCGTCGCAGTGCAGCAGGGCAGGGGAGCCCTTCTCCCGCAGCAGGGCAGCGATGTCCGCCGCGGGAAATACGCAGCCCGTCTCGTTGTTCACCAGCATCACAGACACCAGGGCGGTGTCTTCCCGCAGGGCATCCGCCACCTGTTCGGCGGTGACATTGCCGTCCCGTCCGGGCTTCAGATAGGTGACCTCATACCCCTGCTGGGCCAGCAGCTTGCAGGGCTCCAGAACGGCGCTGTGCTCCACGGCGGTGGTGATGATGTGTCTGCCCCTGTGCCGGTTCTGCCACAGGGCGGCCTGTATGGCCCAGTTGTCGCTCTCCGTGCCGCAGGAGGTGAAGTACAGGCGCTCCGCGGGGCAGCCCAGTGCCCCGGCGATGACGGCCCGCCAGCCCTCCACGGCTTTTTTCATCTCCACCCCTATGGGGTATTGGGAGGAGGGATTGCCAAAGTGCGCCGTCAGCACCTCGTACATGGCGTCGGCCACGGCTTTGGGCACCGGCGTGGTGGCGGCGTTATCAAAATAGACCATAGAGAGCCTCCTGTTTCACGAACGGGTCTTGAAAGACACGGTAAAATACAGTATAATAAACCGATCAAAAAGCGGGGTGAAAACACCTTCACCCGTGAAACCTTATTATACGATAGAATAGGGGAAAGTGCAAGATGCGTGTTGCCATCTATACCTTGGGCTGCAAGGTGAACCAATACGAGACACAGGCCATGGAGCAGGAGCTGCTGCGCCGCGGTCATACGCTGGTGCCCGCCGAGACAGAGTCCGACGGCTATATCGTCAACACCTGCTCCGTCACCGCCATCAGTGACAAGAAATCCCGGCAGATGATCCGCCGGTGTCATAAGCTGAACCCCAACGCGGTGGTGGCCGCCTGCGGCTGTTATGTGCAGACCCACCCGGAGGTGGTGGCGGCACTGGACGTGGACCTGCTGGCCGGTACCGGTGACCGCATGGCGTTTCTGGACCTGTTCGAGCAGGCAGTCCACGAAAAGGAGCCGGTGAGACTGTTGGACGACGCCCTGCGCCGCCGTGAATTCGAGGTGCTGCCTGCCGGCGGCATGGCCGAGCGCACCCGGGCCATGCTGAAGGTAGAGGACGGCTGTGTGAATTTCTGCACCTACTGCATCATCCCCTACGCCCGCGGCCCGGTGCGCTCCCTGCCGCTGGAGACGGCCGTGGCCCAGACGGAGCAGCTGCGGCGCGAGGGCTACCGTGAGCTGGTGCTCACCGGTATCGAGATATCCTCCTGGGGCCACGATCTGAAAAACGGCCAAAGCCTCATCGACCTGCTGGAGGCGGTATCCGCCGCCGCGGGGGATATGCGTCTGCGGCTGGGCAGTCTGGAGCCCCGGACCATCACAGAGGACTTCTGCCGCCGGGCGGCGGCCCTGCCCAATCTGTGTCCGCACTTCCACCTGTCCCTGCAGTCCGGCTGTGACGAGACGCTGCGCCGCATGAACCGGAAGTACGACACGGCACGGTTTTACGAGTCCGTCACACTGCTGCGGCAGTATTTCCACCGGCCCGCCGTCACCACCGACCTGATCTGCGGCTTCCCCGACGAGACGAACCGGGAATTCGAGCAGACCATGGCCTTTATTGAAAAGTGCGCCTTCGCGGATATGCACATTTTCCCCTATTCCGTCCGTCCCGGCACCAAGGCGGCGGAGCTGGTGCAGTTCAGCGCCGCGGTAAAGGAGGAACGGACCCGCCGCGCCGTGGCCGTGGCCCGGACTATGCACCGCGCCTATCTGGAGGGCTGCGTGGGGCAGACCTACCCGGTGCTCTATGAGCAGGAGAAGGACGGCCTCTACACCGGCCACGCCCCCAACTACTGTGAGGTGTGCGTCCGCGCCGAAGATTTACATAATAAAATTATCGATACAAAAATAGTCGGTATAGATGGTGATGTACTGATAGGAGAGTTGACATAACATGAACCACTTTTTCGCCTATATCAACCGTATGCGCTTCATCCAGCGCTGGTCGCTCATGCGGAACAGCTACACGGAGAATATCCAGGAGCACAGCCACCAGACAGCGGTGCTGGCCCACGCGCTGGCGGTGCTGCGCAACGAGCGCTTCGGCGGCCAGGTGGACGTCGGCGCCGTGGCCGTGGCGGCGCTGTACCACGACGCCGGCGAGATACTCACCGGCGATATGCCCACCCCCATCAAGTATTACAATCCCGGAATCCGCGAGGCCTACAAGGCCGTGGAGCAGGTGGCGGAGGACAAGCTCCTCTCCATGCTGCCGGAGGACCTGCGTCCCGCCTATGAGGACGCCCTCCGTCCCGCCGACCCGGAGATCGAGCAGCTGGTGAGGGCGGCGGATAAGCTCTCCGCCCACATCAAGTGCATCGAGGAGCTGAAGGCCGGCAACACCGAGTTCCGTCAGGCCGCCGCCCAGACCGCCGCCGCCATGGACGCCATGGCCCTGCCGGAGCTGGACTATTTCCGCGAGCATTTCCTGCCCAGCTATTCGCTGACATTAGACGAGCTGGAGTGAAAACCGCGCCTCCTGCGCCAAAACAAAAAACCATCCGAAAGGAGTATATAGTTATGAAAGCGATCGTTACCGTTGTGGGCAAGGACCAGGTGGGCATCATCGCCGGTGTGTGCAACACCCTGGCGGCCAGCCGCATCAACGTTCTGGACATCAGCCAGACCATCATGGAGGGCTACTTCACCATGATGATGGTGGTGGACCTGACCGAGTGTCAGGCGCCCTTCGACGCCCTGCGCGCCGATCTGAAGGCCTACGGCGAGAGCCGCGGCCTGTCCATCCGCATCCAGCGGGAGGACATCTTCGACGCCATGCACAAGCTGTAAGAGGTGGGGAATATGCTGAGTCTGCAAAATATCTTCGACACCATCGCCATGGTGGACAAGCAGCACCTGGACATCCGCACCATCACCATGGGCATCTCCCTGCTGGACTGCGCCGACGAGGACATGGACCGCTGCTGCGACAAGATCTACGACAGGATCTGCTCCCGCGCCGAAAAGCTGGTCCAAACCGGCTGCGGCATCGAGAGCGAGTTCGGTATCCCCATCGTCAACAAGCGCATCTCCGTCACGCCCATCGCCATCGCCGGCGCGGCCTGCAAAAGCGAGGACTTCGTCCCCCTGGCCCTGACGCTGGACCGCGCCGCCAAGACCTGCGGCGTCAACTTCATCGGCGGCTACTCCGCCCTGGTGCAGAAGGGCTTTACCTCCGGCGACCGGCGGCTCATCGCCTCCATTCCCGAGGCGCTGGCCCGCACAGAGCTGGTCTGCTCCAGCGTCAACGTGGGCAGCACCAGGGCCGGCATCAACATGGACGCCGTGGCCCGGATGGGCCGCATCATCAAGGAGACGGCCCACCTGACCCGAGACCAGGAGGGCCTGGGCTGCGCCAAGCTGGTGGTGTTCTGCAACGCTGTGGAGGATAACCCCTTCATGGCCGGTGCCTTCCACGGCGTGGGTGAGGCCGACACCGTCATCAACGTGGGCGTGTCCGGCCCCGGCGTGGTGTACCACGCCCTGCAGGGCTGCAAGGGCCAGCCCTTCGACGTGGTGGCCGAGACCATCAAAAAGACCGCCTTCCAGATCACCCGGATGGGCCAGATGGTGGCCGCCGAGGCCAGCGCCCGTCTGGACGTGCCCTTCGGCATCGTGGACCTGTCCCTGGCCCCCACCCCGGCGGTGGGCGACAGTGTGGCCCGGATCCTGGAGGAGATGGGCCTGGATGTCTGCGGCACCCACGGCACCACGGCGGCCCTGGCCCTGCTGAACGACGCCGTGAAGAAGGGCGGCGTCATGGCCAGCGGCCATGTGGGCGGCCTGTCCGGCGCCTTTATCCCCGTCTCCGAGGACGAGGGCATGATCGCCGCGGCCCTGGACGGCACCCTGACCATTGACAAGCTGGAGGCCATGACCTGCGTGTGCTCCGTGGGGCTGGATATGATCGCCGTGCCCGGCAGTACCACGGCGGAGACCATCTCCGCCATCATCGCCGACGAGGCCGCCGTGGGCATGGTCAACAGCAAGACCACCGCCGTCCGCATCATCCCCGTGGAGGGCGCGGACGTGGGCGACACCGTGGAGATGGGCGGCCTGCTGGGCAGCGCGCGCGCCCTGATGCCCGTCCACGAGGCCTCCAGCGCCGACTTCATGGGGTTATCGTCCGCCGCGACGCGGTTGGAGCTGAGCGCCCCGCAGCGGCGGCAGCGGTGGATGATAGCCCACTCCCCGCCCTTGCGCACCCAGACCGCGACCGGGTCCATGATCCCGCCGCAGTCGGATGCCCGGTCACCGGGCTCGAGGTCGACGTGGAGGCTGGAGAGGCAGTTGGGGCAATGGTTGCGGTGGTCACTCCCTGCGTTCTGCGGGGTGCAGAGCCGCCCGCAGACCTTGCAGGTAAAGCTGTCATTGCAGGCATGGGTCTTATAATAGCCTTTTTCGAACGTTTTGCGTTTATTTTCCCGATTCATGGTGGATCCTCCTGAAGATCGAATCGTAAAGCTTCGGGAGGCGCGGCGTGTGACCTCCCGGTCAGGCAGGCATCTCACGTTTCCGCGCTTCGGCACTGCCGTCCGGTATGGTCGATGTACGTCTCTTCGTTCGTCAGCAGGAGCTTGGAGATCGGCACGATCTCATAGCCCTCGCCGAGCAGGTAGTCGAGGATATCCGGCAGTGCCTCCGGCGTGTGCTCGCCCGCGTTGTGGAAGAGCACGATGGAGCCGTTCGTCACCTTCCCCGTCACGCGCTTGGTGATCTCACCGGCAGAGATGCCCTTCCAGTCGAGCGAATCCACATCCCATTGGATGGGCTCCATGCCGATGGAGCGGATAGCGGAAATGACATGGTCGTCATACTCGCCGAACGGGCAGCGGATGAGCGTCGGGCGGACGCCGGTGAGCGCCTCGATCTTGTCGCTGCAGGTGTTCACGTCCGCGCGATCTGGTCGGCGGTCAGGAATTGTAGTGGTCGTGCGCGTTGAATGGTTCATCAGCTCGTTGCCGCTCGACGATGGCCCAGCCTGCTCGGGGTACTGGTCCGCCCAGTTGCCGACGACGGTTCACACCCGTAGTCCGCGAGCACATCGAGAATCTTCTGTGTGTTGTCCGCCCCCAGGCGGCGTCAAACGAGATGCTGCACACCTTTCTGGTCGCGCTCGACGCAGTAGATGGGCAGCTGACGCGTCGCGGCCGACGCCCGCACGGCGGCGGGCGCGTTCACCGCCCGAAGATGGCTGCCGCCGCCAGCAGCGCCGCACCGACGGTCAGCGTCCTGCGCCGCAGAACAAGAAAGCGCGGCTTCGCCGTCCCCGTTTCCGCGCTTTTCCTCAAGGCAAACTGCAAAAACATCCGCATATCCTCCCATTTTGTTTTGGTAGAGGGTATGCGGCGCTTTTCTTTTTCATACCGGACGGAGCCCCGTGCGCGTCACGGGACAGGCCCGTCGTCCGCCGGCCGCGCACCGATTTTCGGCAGAATCTACTTTTTTCGTTGAGAAAATGCCGCGCTTGTGTTACACTGGATACAGCTATCATAGAAAATGAAACGCGCGGCCCTTCGCCGCACACTGAAAATTCAATCGTTTTTGGAGGAGAAAAAATCATGGAGATCAGAAAAAGAAAAGAAGGATTCCGCGCTGTCAATGGCCATTGAGGGCCGTATCGACACCACCACCGCCCCCCAGCTGGAACGGAGCTGAAGACCGACCCTTGACGGCGTCACCGAGCTGCGTCTGGACTTCGGGCGGTCGAGTACATCTCCTCGGCAGGACTGCGCGTGCTGCTGTCCGCGCAGAAGCTGATGAACCGTCAGGGCAAAATGGTTAACGCCACCCATGTGAGCGAGTCGGTGATGGAGATCTTTGAGGTGACCGGCTTCTCCGACATTCTGACCATTGAGTAACACCATGCGGACGATGAGCCCCGCCGCACATCGGACGGCGGACCGCTTTACCGCTCGGATGTTCCGTGGACTGTGGGTCCCTGCCATGCTCTCGTCGCTCGGCTGGGCGCTGAGCGATATGGCGGACGCCGTGGTGGTGGGGCAGCGGCTGGGCGCCGTGACTTGCCGCCATTGGTCTGATCCTGCCGGTCTACATGATCAACTGCATGTTTGCCCACGGCCTCGGACTGGGCGGCTCCGTTCGCTATTCCCGTCTGCTGAGTCAGGGCCAACGCAGGAGGCCGCGGACAGCTTTCACGGCGTGCTCGCGCTGGCGCTGCTTTTCAGCGTCACGACCGCCGTGCTGGGCAGCGTATTCATAGGACCCGCTGCTGGCGCTTCTGGGCACGCGGAGCACGTACGGCGCACTGTATGCCGCCACAAGGGACTATCTGCAGATCCTCGTCGCGGCCACGCCGCTGTTCTACCTGTCCAACGTGTTCAACTACTATCTGCGCAACGACGGAGCATGCCGGCCGGCGCCGGCTCGGTCATAGGCAACCTCTGTGACATTGCGCTGAACATCACGCTGGTGCTGGCGCTGGACATGGCACGCGAGGCGCGGCGCTGTCCACCGCGCTGGGACAGATCATCACCATCGCCATCTATCTGCCGGGCTTTTTCGGTCAGAAGCACACGCTGCGCTTTCGCGCTGCCGCGCGGGCGCTGGCTTCGTTCCTGCCCTTTCCGCGCTGAAGGCGGGTATGGCCACCTCGGTGCAGTACCCACCAGATGATCTTTTTCCTCGTGTGCAACAATCTGCTGATCCGTCTGGGGCGGCGAAACGGCGGTGGCGGTGTTCGATGTCATTCAGAACACCTCCTACCTGATCCTGTACCTGTTCGAGGGGACGGGCGCGCGCCATGCAGCCCATCCTCTCCACCTATCAGGGCGAGTACAACCGGCAGGGAATGCGGAACACGGTGCGTCCCGGCTTTACGGCGGGACTCGACGGTGGGCGGCGCGCTGATCGTCCTTGTGGAGCTGTGGCCCGCGGAATGTGCCTGTTGTTCGGCATCGCCGGTTCGGCATCGGAGGCGCTGGCGTGCATCACCGCGCTGCGGCTCTACGGCGCGGGGCGCTGTTCGCCGGCATCAATATCCTGCTGTGCAATTACTATCAGGCCTGCGAGAACGAAAAGCCGTCGTTCCTGCTGGAGACGCTGCGCGGCGCGGTGCTGCTCATCCCGCTGACGTTCGTGTGCTACGCCTTTGGCCTGCAGCGCTTCTGGCTGCTGTTCCCTGGACGGAGGCCGGTTCGCTGGCGGTGTTCCTGCTGCTGGCCTCGGCGGCCGCTATAAGAAAAAGCGGAGCTGCCGGAGGAGCGCATTTTCCAGCGGACGATCCTCAGCAACGCGGAGGATGATGGACGTGTGCCGCGAGCTGGAGGCCTTCTGCAAGTCTGGGGCACGACATGAAGCAGCAAATGTTTTCGACCATGACCGTGGAGGAGCTCGGCATGGCCATCTTGAAGCACGGCTTTCAGGGGCGGACGGACGGCTACCTCCAGCTGACGGCCATCATGGACGAGGGCGGCGTGCTGGAGCTGCATCTGCGGGACGACGCCACGACCTTCAATCCCTTTGCGTTAGATACCCCCGCGCCAGCCGGACGAGGATTTCGACATGGACGGCATGGGCGTGCTGGTCATCAAAAGCGGGCGAAGGAATTTTCTACCGGCGCTATCAGGGCTTCAACACACTGATCATCAAGATCTGAGGACAAAGAGGGAAAAGCGATGAAGGTCGTTTATTTCGGCAGCGACGTGTTCCTGTCGTGCTTTGAACATTTTGTGGAAAAGCATCAGGTGCTGGCGCTGTATACCTATCACAACGACGAGGACCATTTCACGGAATATGCCATCGTAAAGCGGGCGGAGGAGCTCGGCATCCCCGTCCACTACGAGGCCATTCTCGCCGGAGGAGATCCGGCGGTACCTTCACGGAGGAGGGCTGCGAGTTGTTTTTCATCGCGGAGTATGACCGCATCCTGACGCTGCCGGAGGGAGCTTCCTCAGCCCGCGGCATCAACACCACAGCCTCGCTGCCCCCCGCAGGGACGCAGCTATTACCCCCATCGAGGGAGCCATGGAGCGGGAGCTGTCATGCACCGGCGTGACGATGCACAAGGTGGCGCAGCGATTGGACGGCGGCGACGTTCTGGCGCAGCATACCATTGACATAACCGCGGACACGGACAGCATCGACGTCTACCTGCAAAGCGCGGCATGGGCGCGCGCGACGGTCGAGCAGCCCTCGAGCACCTCGACGACCGCTGGGCCGCCGGCCGGCCGTGCAGGCGGAGAAGCAGCCCTTTACTGGAAGCGTCCCGCGTCCGAGCTGCTGACGCTGCATCCGAAATGAGCCGGGCGGAGGCCCTGGCGATCTTCCGAAAATACAATTCCATGACTCAGGTGGAGCTGAGCGGCGCGTGGTTCCTATGTGACCGCGGTAGAAACCGGCACGGCTCCCTGCCCTGCGAGGTGCAGCGTGTCCCCCACGCGGGCGCTCTACCGCGTATGGACGGTCATTTGCGGCTTCATATCCATCCGATGGAGGTGCGGACATGAAACGAGCAAAGGGCATACGGTTACAGCCCAAGCTGCTGCTGGGACTGGTGGCGATGGGCCGCCGTCCGCGCGGCGATCCTGGCCCCCCTCGATTGCCCAACTGTACCGGGCGCGGATGGAGGGCAATACGCCTCTCTCGCGTTCGGTCAGGCCTCCGTGGCGGCGTGGATCTCATCGACGGAGACCGCGTGGAGCAATACTACCGGACCGGCGAGAAGGGACGCCTATTACGAGGAGATCCACCGCTACCTGCAGGACGTCAGGGAGAAGCTGGGGCTGGAAATACTCTATGTGGTCGTGCCGGAGATGAGGTCATGTATTACATCTGGGACGCGGCGTCCCGGGGAGGACGGCGTCTGGCGACCTCGGCGACACCGACGCCTACTACGGCGGCGGCAACGATTGATGCACGGGGCCTTTGCCGTCGACGCGAAACAGACCATCCTCATCACCAACAACGAGGAGTATTGGTTATTGGCGTCGGCTTACGTCGCCACCTTCAACAAAGCCGGCACACCGGTGGCGCTGGCCAGCGACATCTTCGATGGACATGATTTGACCAGCAGATCCGGCAGTTTTCGTTCTGACGCTGTGCGTGGTACTGGCCGTTCTACTGCTTTCCATTTCGCGTACTACTACTATGTGCGGCGCATTCTGATCCGTCCGCTGAGGATCCTGCACCACGCCGCCATCGGGCTGGTGGAGAACAGGATGGAGGATCTTTGTCCGACTTTTCGGTGATGTCAACACCGGCGACGAGCTGGAGGAGTTTGCCCATTCGTTCCAGCACATGGTGTCGGAGCTGAATGAATATATTCAAAATCTAGCCGCGTCACCGCGGAAAAGTGAGCGCATCGGCGCAGAGCTGGACGTGGCGCGCCATTATCTTCAGGCGTCCATGCTGCCCTGCATCTTCCCGCCTCCCGAGCGCCACGAGTTTGACATTTACGCCTCCATGACTCGGCGAAGGAGGTCGGCGGCGACTTACGACTTCTTTCCTGGATGACGACCATCTGGCGCTGGTCATGGCGGACGGTCCGGCAGGGGCGTCCCCGCGGCGCTGTTTATGATGATCTCCAAAACGCTGCTGAAATCCGCCGCGCAGCGGTTCGTCCCCGAAGGCCGTGCTGGAAAAGGTAAACGATCAGCTCTGCGAAAACAACGAAGCGGAGATGTTCGTCACCGTCTGGTTGGGCATCCTCGAGATCTCCACGGAAAATGAAGTGCGCCAACGCAGGCCACGAGTATCCGGCCATCATGCACAAAGGCGGCTCCTTTGAGCTGTTCAAGATAGGCACGGCTTCGTGCTGGCCGGCATGGAGGGCGCCCGATACCGCGAATACGAGCTTGGAGCTGGACGCGGGAGATCGTCTGGTGGTTCATATGGACGGCGTGCCGGAGGCCACGAATGCCTCCAACACGCTTTACGGGACTGACCGGATGCCCGTGCGCTGAACGCCGCCGAGGGCGGCTCGTGCCGTCAGCTGCTGGAGGCTCTGCACCGCGATGTGACGAGTTCGCGGGCGGCGCGGACCAGTTCGACGATATCACCCATGCCTTGCATCGAGATGAAGTCGTCGGGCATGAAAATCAATCCGCGCCGACGCTGGAGCAGCTGCCGCAGGCCACCGACTTTTTTGAGGGGCATATTTCGCCGAGGCAGGAGCCCATGAAAGGCGATCGCTCAGGTCAACGTGGCGGTGGATGAGATCTTCCAACATCGCCCGCCAGCAGCGGCGCGACCGGCGTCGTGCTTGGGCTGCTCGCTGAAGCGACGGCAGGGCGACGCTTCGCTTTTCCGACAACGGACGCCCTATGACCCCACCGAAAGCCTGATCCGACAACGCAGTCGGCGGAGGAGCGGGAGGTCGGCGGTCTCGGCATCTTCATGGTGAAGAAGCCTGCGGACGAGGTGACCTTCCGGCGAATACGCGGACGGGTCGAACATCCTGACGCTCGTGAAGAGCCTTTGACCGATCACGCCGGGCGGCCTCCCCGCCCCGCAGCGGACATTTCCGGCAGTTTGACTGAGGAAACACGATGAGCAACACGATGCACAGCCAGCAGGAGCTGAGCCGCCGCGAGATAGAAGAGGCCCATCTGCCAAAGCAGATGGGCCTCTTCTTTTGTTTTGTCTGAGGGAGCGCGTTCCCGTTACTTGTTGTATGCTCTGTAGAGGAACGTCACGATCTGGCCGCGGGTGCAGTCGTTGTCGGAGCGAACAGCCGCCGCCGATGCCCCTCAGTCACGCCGTTAGCCGCCGCCCAGGCGACCGCGTCCGCAAAGTAGCTGCCGAATGGGGACGTCGAGAACTGCGCTCGCCGCCTTGGCCTTCAGGGCGCGGGGCGAGGAAGGTCACCGCCTGCGCGGGTGCAGGTCGCGTCGGGGAGAGAACGTGCTGGCCGCGTCGTGCCGGTGGTGATGCTGTTTTCGATGGCCCACGCGACGGCCTCTCATAGTAGCTGCCGCTTCGACCACGTCGCTCATGCCGACGCTGCGCCTTCGGCTCGGGAGAGCCGGCGGCGCCTGCCAGGAAGGCTTCACGATTCGCGCGCGGGTGCAGGGGCTGCTCGGGAGCGAACAGGTCATTGCCCACGCCGGTGGTGATGCTGTTCTTGACCGCCCACTTGACGGCCCCCATAGAAGTAGGGCGTTGTTGGGCACGTCGTAGAAGAAGTTCAGCATGGAAGCTGTCCTCCATGAAGGTGGCCTTGACCCGACCTGCCGGCGGGCATGGTGAAGTGTACTTGCTGCCGTCTCTTTGTCCTTGAGTTGTCAGCTCGTTGCCGTTCTTGTCGGTGACGGTCAGGTCTCGAGGACGAAGCCGCTGTCGGGCTTGACGGTGACGGTCACCCGGTCGCCCTTTGAGGCACTTTTCGGGCTGACGGTCACGGTGCCGTGCTCGGTCTTACTGGGGTAGAGACGGAGTAGGTCGGGTCGTAGAGGAGCCGCCGCCGGAGAGGGGCGGTGAGAGCTGACCGTCCAGACACCGTTCGCGGTGCTGCTCACATAGTAATTCGCTTGCCAGAGCGCCGGAGGGGTTTGTCAGATACACGCCGGAGGTCAAGCCGGATTTTGCAAGAACCGTGTAGGTATAAGCGCCCTCGCTGCCATCACGCTTGACGATGTTGGTGTTGCCGTTGCCCACAACGTAAACGCTCGGATCGCTGCTGAACTTGCCGCCAGAAACGGCGATGGTTGCTTTAGACGTACTGCTCCTTTAACAATTGCCGCCTTTGTTCCGCAAACTGCCGCCAGAAATGGTTCACAATCGCATTTTGGCTGCTGACATCGGCAACTAGCAGTATGTGGCACCGGTGAACGTACCACCGGACACGGTAAGAGTACCAAGATCAATACCAGCACCACAACCACAGTTGTAAATGCCGTATGTCTCTGTGTTAGTCACTTGCAGCAGTAAAGGTGCCGCCTGTGATCTCTGCAATATTGTGATTCTGAACAACGGCCTGATAATAGTTGCTGAACGTACCGCCATTGATCGTTAACCTTTGCGTGGTCATCGTTCTTGATCGTATTCAG
>VOFB01001470.1_pt1 | contig 48613 bp, 81 predicted proteins | sample 5384141 | NCBI WGS metagenome assembly VOFB01 (sample SAMN12384721, study PRJNA508395) | human gut metagenome | isolation source: healthy gut A | host: Homo sapiens | reverse complement strand
CGGCGCTGACCTTGGGCTTTGCCAGTTTCTCGCAGGCAATCTTGTTTTCCAGTTCCTCTTTCTGTGGCTTCCAGTTCTTCCAGACGGCCTTTCGTGGACTTGGTCAAGATACCCTGCTGGATGGCGTTCAAGAGGTTTTGAATGGCCGTGTCTGCTTCCCGCAGCTGCTGTTCATAGAGCGGCAGGTTCACATTGTCTCTGTCCTGCAAATCCATGAGCATGGATACAATGGCTTCGATTGCTTTGTCGTCCATGACCATTTTCATGGTTTCACCGACCACCAAATCCTCGATCCATTCTTTCCTGACGGGCTTCTTTGTGACACTCGGTGCGCTTCTTCTTGACCGACACACACTTGTAGTAATGATGCACCTTTCCCGTGCGGCTTGTGCCGCTCTCGCCGCAGAGATAAGCCCCACAGTAGCCGCAGAATAGCTTGGTGGTGAGCAAGTAATCGTCCTCGGCCTTGTGACGCGCCGGGGCCTTTTTATTCTTCGCCAGCTTCTCCTGCACCCGGTCAAAGAGGTCTTGCGGTACAATTGCGGGGATGCCGTCCGGCACCACAATGTCTCGGTAGGTGTACTCCCCGATATAGCGGCGGTTGTTCAAAAGGTGCTGTATGCTGTTGTAGGTCATCTTCTGGCCCCGTGTGTTCTTCACGCCCTGCCCGTTGAGCCAGTCCCGGATTTGGGTCATGGTGGCCCCCTCGTCATAACGTTGGAATGCCTCCCGGACAAAGGGGGCGGTGAGCGGGTCAAGCTGGAAGCACTGGTCGCTGTCGATCTGATAGCCGATGGGCAGGGTGCCGCCGTTATACTTGGATTTCAGGGCGTTCTCCGTCATGCCCCGGACTACCTTTTCGGACAGGTCGGCGGAGTAGTATTCGGCATAGCCCTCCAGCACGCTTTCCAGAATGATACCCTCGGCCCCGTCTGAAATAACCTCGGTGGCGGACACCACCTTCACGCCGTTCTTTTTCAGCGTGGCCTTGTACCGGGCGCTGTCGTAGCGGTTGCGGGCAAACCTGTCCAGCTTCCAGACGATAATTATATCGAACAGCCGCTTGCCGCTGTCCTTGATCATGTTCTGAAATTCCGGGCGGTTGTCGGTCTTGGCGGAAAAGGCCCGGTCTATGTAGTGGCGCAGGAACCGCGGCACAGACACGCTGCTCAAAGCCGCATGGCACAACACCCTTTGCGTCTGAAATGTGTAAATATGATACTGATTGGTAGGCGTAAGCAGCTGTCTGCTTGCACTCACTTGGTGCATCGCAAAAACCGGGGAATGCCGTCAAGGGCGCGAAGCGTTCATCTTGACCCTTGCACGGCATCCCCAGTTTTGCTACTTTTTCGTAATGGCCTGCATTAGTTTGCTTTGTAAGCGGCCTTTCATATATGGGTCTACCTGCTTATGAGGTCTGCCCACTTTCATCGATCATCGTTCGCAAACACAGTTTGTTGATATAAGCATCATAGTGCTGCAAAATCTGTTCCATCGCATCGGCCTTCCTGCGCGGGCCGCCTTAATAACGGATAGAGATGGCGGAGGTTGTATTTGCCGTTTAACTTTTTCATAGCAGTTCCCCGTCAGTTGTTTCCGTAGATTTAAGAGAACACTTGTGTGGCGGCGCTGAATGGCACTTGAACAGCACATTCTCCTGCCGATTTCCCGGTCGTTTAGTTCCAGTATAAAGCACAAAATCAAAAGTCGCTGCTCTGGCTGCGGTAGCTCCTCGATGATATTAGCCAACCGCTCATTACTGATTTGCAGGGTATAACCATCCGATGAAAAGGTTATGTAATCGCTGGGGTACTGGTCCGTCGTGCAGATGCTGTCTAACATCGGCTGCGGCAAATAATTCAGAGATACCAGCCATTTGTTTTGATATGAAAATTCCCGAAAACAGTCCAGCATTGCATGGCGCAGGACAACTTTTGCAGAAGGAATCAAAGCGGTGGCGCTCCACAGTTTCTTCATAGGGCATCATGGGACTCTCCTTTGCATGACGGCTGCAAACGGTCAATCCTCCCGGCCTGAATATCTGAAATATGCTGCTTTATTTTTTCTTCAGGCCAGTCCCACCAGTTGATTTGCAGTAAGGCTGCGATGGTATCATCCGAGAAGCGTTTGCGGATTGTTTTAGGCGGGAACGCCGCCGACAATCGTATAAGGCGGCACATCTTTGTTACGACGGCGCGAGTACCGATGATTGCACCATCTCCAATGGTAACGCCAGACAGGATCACAACCTCATATCCAATCCACACATCGTTGCCGATGATAATATCGCCTTTATTATCCCATGCGCTCGTTATGTTCCGGACATCCAATCCCCACTCCTCAAAAAAGATCAGGAACGGATAAGTGGACAAGGATGCCTGTGTATGGTTGGCACTGGTGAACAAAAACTTTGCTCCGCAGGCGATGGAACAAAATTTTCCGATTACAAGCCTATCATGGTTGATTGGATAGTGGTACAACACATTGTTCCTCTCAAGCTGCCGTGGGTCGTTGACAAAGTCATTGTACATGGTGAAGTCCCCGACAATGATGTTGGGATTCTTCACAACACTTTTCAAATAGACCGTCTCATGGTCGTTTGCGCGAGGATAAATTTTCTCTGAATTCATGGCTTTTCCTTCTCTCAAAGCTGTGGAAACTCGTATTTTTCAATCTGTGAAAAATCATTGTTCCACACATAATAAACGGCGTGTTCCTTCGATGAATAAACGAAAGAAACTCTGGTGGCCCAGATCCCTTCCTGTCGGACGGCTTGAAGTACAGAAAACGCATCAGTGACAGTAAACTGCTTTCCGTATGTGTTCAGAAGTTGAGCGGCTCTTTCGTATCGGTCATCCCCGGTACGATGAAGGAACTTGTGATTTCTGGCACAAGTACGGAGTAATTGGTAATCAGCGAGTAACGCCCGTCATCTTCCCGCCAGCCAATACCTGGTTCAATGATTAGGGTGCGGCCCTGCCGGTCGGACAGCATGGCCTGCATGGTAGCGTCCGGTGCATAGACAATCTTCCGTTCCTGCACCATTTGCAGTGCATCGTCAAAACTGATCTTTGCCTGAATAAACTGTTCTGTCAGGTCTGCGATTGTCATGCAGCTTTTGGAATCCTGATGGGTTCCCCTCCGAATTTCCGTGAACATACAATAAGGTTCCGACATTTCCGTTGCGGTTCACACCATGATAGGAATGACGTACCCCGTCAGGCTGCAGGATGCCGATATAGAAGCGTCCCTTCTCTTTTTTTTCGATTTTGTGATCCCATACGGCAAGGTCAATCTCAAAATTAAAGCCGGTGATGGTATCGTCACCTCGGTAGACAAATCGAGTACACATGGCCTTTTCCTCTCTTTGTGGATGTATTCTTTACTTAATATCGTACTACTGCCATGGCCTCTTTTCTATCCACAGGACAATACCGAATCAATCTGTATACAACAAAAAGCAGGGGCTGCATTTCTGCAACCCCTGCCAGTTCATTTCTGATAGATGATTTTACGAATAGCCTGATACGGACAGGAAATATTTTTCCGCTAACGCCTCCATAGAGATTCCGTTCTGGAACTCCTCTACGATTTGGCGGTTTCGTTGCTGCAATTCCTGTCGGTAGCCAGACGCTTCTCCCCACCGTTTTGTTGCGCTTGATCGGCGGGAACATAAAGGTAGCCCCCTTGAATATAGCTTTGCAATTCCTTGACCAGCGCATCGGGAAGGATATCTTTGCATTGATGTATTTCATGCAGGCTTCCTCCTTGAGATGATCTTCAAGCAGCAAAGCCAGCATACTCATTTTGCGACAATTCTTACCCATGCAAACGTCGCAATTTACTGGCTTTGCATGGAGCCGTACTTCGTTGAGTTTTGTCATTGGATACCACTTCTTTCTGTTGGGAACATCTCTATCCTACCACTCAATTATTAACAATTCAATGTTTTTTGAAAATAGCGGGTAGAAAAGCCCGATGCAAACGTATTATAGGCGAAGCAAACAAGAGAGGGTTTGTGATGCTCCCCAACAAGAAAAATCTCCGCTCCGGCACTCTGCCGGAAACGGAGATTTACGGAGTGTAGCCACACCCCTATGCTTGCTTTTCTGTTACTACCCGGAAAGGAAGGGAGGGAAGGGAACCGATGTAACAAAATTTGAAATAGTATGGTGGAAGGCTCAAAGCATCCGACGGATTGAAAGCAGCAACGTTACCAACAGCTTGAAGCTGACAGACCAGACGGAGGGAGTATTTGAGCCGAAGAAAAACTTATCAATAACACCACCATTCCACAGCATCAGATTGAGGCCATCGCCCGCTGCATTTTACCTGATATTCTAGCTTTCTATGAGAGCGAGGAAGGACAGAGGGAATTTGCAGAGTGGAAGAGGCAGAAGTCAAAACGAAGGATTGATGAAAAGGGCAGGCGCACCGCGAACACGGCTGAGTCTGCCCTTTTACGTTTATTGGGACTCTTTCTTCTTCCGGGAACCTCTCGATTTCGCCGCACTCCATTGCGAAAATAGGTGATTTCGTAGCGGACAAAGAAAAGCAATAGCCCGAACCAATCTCCTGTCAAAAGTTTGGATCGGCGCCGTCATAAAGAAAAATTCATTTCCGCTAATAAACGGCGCAAGATAAGAGTTGATACCATAAACGCCAGCACTAACGTGCATCTTTTTAAAAAAGATGCACGTTAGTGCTTTGACAACGAGACACGCATGTTGTATTATGGCTATAGCGATGAAAGGGGATAGGCTCATGCTGGAATACATTAAAAACCGAGTAACAGATTTCGATGTTGGTTACTTCGTTAATGAACTGGCAAATGCCTCAAAAATTTGGGGTATCTTGGAAGCGAAAATTGACTCTTATCAGTTTAACAGCATCCTGATACCTATGCTTCAGAAAAAAAGCTATTTCTTCGATGTATATCGAAGGACTCAAACGACCATAACTGATGTCCTGAAAAGTGAAGTCAATCCGCAGCTAAGCGATGAAAAATTCAAATTGAAGTACGAAATCATATTAGAACGTTGATTTTCGGCGCTGACTATCTCCGCACGGGAAAGTTTACTCATTCTTTTTATGAGGCAAATACATGAGTATATGATGGCGGGAATTATTTCGCCGGGCCTTGAAAAGACGCTTGGGAAGTATAAGCTCAGAGACAACCAAATCAAGAGTTCTACTGGAACGGTTGTATATAACCCGCCAGCCGCATCAGAAACAAAAAATACATGGATGAGTTGATTTCTTTTTATGAACAATTCAGAGGATGGGGTCAACCCCTAATTAAGGCGGCTATGATACACTCACAGTTTGAATCAATTCATCCGTTTTCCGATGGAAATGGGCGTATTGGGCGTGTGCTGATTAGCCTGTATCTTTACAAGGCCAAAGTGATAAACTTTCCGTTTTTCTATATCAGCGAAGCAATCAATATGGACAAAGCGGTATATTATCGTATGCTTACAGACTCCAGAACGAACTCGCTGGATGAGTGGATTAAATACTTTTTACACAAGGTATCGCTTCAAACCACGAAACACATCGGGTATATCGATGCACTGAATGCACTGTACACCAAAACAAAAACACCGTCAAGGAATGCATCAACAGTCCGAAATTCGATGAGATCATTGAATGCCTCTTTACATCCTGTTCTCAATGCAAATATGCTGAGGATGAGCTTGCGGTATCCACGGACAAGCTGTTCGATATCTGAACGTTTTGAAGAAAAGCGAGTACTGCTTGGAGATGATCGCAAGCGCGGCAAAACATTCTATTTTGCCGAGTTGATTGATCTTGCCAGAGGAGCCTAAAAAGCTGCCATAAACGCAAACAAGAAAACAACTGCAAAAAGAAAAGCCTCGTCAAGGGCCTAATCTTGACAAGGCTTTCAAGCAATATCAACGATATCATTTCCAATGTGCATGATAGAATGGTATCATCAATAGCGTCAATTGTCAATTGCTTCTGGCAAAAATCATCTCCGAGGAGGAAATAGATTAGGGGTCTGCTCTTTTGCTTTGTTAATATATTTGATGAGGTGATTATATTCTAATCAAGCAAACAAGAATCAACAGTTGCCGTTATTTTGCATTAGCGCCCCTTAACTCACCCATCTACGTTAGGTGGATAACGCGGGCGTTTCGAGCGCCAGCTGAGAGCGTTTGGCTTTCAGAATGTCGACGAAAGCGGAGCTTCAATACTGCCGTGCAGCGTGAATCGCTATGCAAAGAAAAAATGCAGAGGTGTTTTTACTATTGATAAAGTCTCCCAAAGGAAGATTACATCCAGACGGTATACTGGACAAGGTATGAATGGGCTGGGAGAGGAGAAGTCAATCCTGTTACGGACTTCTCGTACATCAAGAAACAGCGCTACCATAGGGATTATTTCGAACCGTACTCTGTTTACTTCACGCTTGTTTCAGACGGCGATAAGAAATATATCGTATCGGACGGAATACCGTATGTGCCTGATAACCATGAAAAGCTAATGAATACCGTTAATATGGTACTGGCAACGTTCGGGGAGTGCACGGTAGATTTTTGCTGGACAAAAGAACAAACCAGAAACGAATTGTTGCGAATTGGGATATTCTTCCCAGAGGTGAACATCCTTGAGCTCTATAAAGAAACTCTTAGTAGCTTGACAAAAGAGCATACAAAGACCCAAACAGAATTGATGCTCAGAAACTGCGAGTCGATTTACGCGAAAAACCTGATTTTGTGGCATATGGTAGAGCAGGGTTTAGAGGATATGCCGTTTTCGGATTTACAAGTAAGAACTTGTATGTTCTCGAAAGCGCCTTCCCGAATAACGCAACTTATGTGCTGCAAAACGATTGGGAAACGATTTCTCAGATGTCAAAAGCTGAAATTCTTTCAGAATCTTCATAAAGCACGCATTGTGCATTCTGAAAACTGGCAGAAAAATTTCGATGCGATAATGGATGGTGAAAATGGGTAAAAATCAACACGTTACACCGCATCCTCAAGGCGGTTGGCAAGTTAAAGAAGCCGGTAACCAGAGAGCAACTGTGCGAACCGGTACACAGGCAGAAGCCAGAGCAATTGAAAGAAACAACGCAATAAATAACAGATCTGAGCTTATTGTTCACGGTACTGACGGACGAATCCGTGAGAAGAATTCTTACGGAAATGATCCGTATCCTCCTAAAGGATAAACGAAAAGAGCGGGTGTGACCATTTATATGGTGCGCCCGCCCTTTTGCGTTTATATGGTTTGCTTCTTCTTTCGTGGGCCCTCGGCTTGGAGCTGGACTTACGCCGCATCCCATTGCGGAAGTAGGTGCTTTCGTAACGGTCAAAGAAAAGCAATAATCCGAACCCATCGCCTATCGGAAACGGGTTCGGATTATATTGGTTTGGTGCGCGAGGCGGGACTTGAACCCGCTGTTATAGTGTAATTTTCGTTGTGATACAACGGATTTTTTTTTGATTTATTAGCATTTTAGTTAGCATTTTTTTATAAAATTTTTTCCATCTCTCCTGGTATCTTGAGATATCGCTTTGGGCTATGTGCGTGTAGATTTTTCGCATTGTCTGGAGGTCAGACCAGCCGCCCATGTCCATTACGATTCGTTCCGGTATATTGAGATGATAGGCGAGTGACGCGAACGAATGACGCAGGCCATGCGGCGTTATGACAGTTATCCCGGCAGCGCGGCATGTGCGCTTGAGATATTCCCGCATGGCGTTCTGTGATACCTCCATGACCGGTCCGTAAGGCTTGCGATCGCGCTCTATTGCTTTTGACAGCTCCGGGATGAGTATAGGTACATTCCTCGTAGAAGATGTGTTCTTGTTCTGCTCTTTGCGGGTGTATCCGGCATTGCCGCGGACAACAGCGCCGCGAACTTGTATAAATTTAGGATCTGGATCTATGTTTTCCCATTGCAAGGCTGCAATCTCTGACAGACGGAGGGACGATAGGCCCAGCAAAGCGGTAAGCTCGTATTTACTGCCTTTGATGGCCTGTATAAATAACTTTATTTCTTCCGGCTGCAAGAACGGGCGCTCTTTTGGCGCCACGAGCGGCAAAGTGACATCTGGAATAATTATGCTGGATTCTTTGGCGGCAACTGTGCGAATAAACGCAAGGGCATTTCTAAGTGTTTTAGGGGCGCACAGGGCGGCTTCTGCGTTGACTATACTCTGCCATTCCTCTGGGCGTATTTTGGCGGCGGGACGGCTCATTACAGACTGAAAACGATGCTTTTGAATCATCCGGTATCCCCGGATAGTTGAAGGGGATAGAATGTTGCCCTTATCTGCGATATAAGCGTCAATGTCTTCTGACAACGTGCGATCCGTTCGGCATGCGGCGCGCTTTCCGGCCTTGTATTCTGCTTTAATCAGCTGTGCTTTCTGGATGCACTCTGTTTTCGTTCTGGCGTTAACTGGAACACTTTCTCCGCCAAGTCGAAGCTGGATGAACCATGTGCCACTTTTCAGTTTTCGCGGAGCCGGTACTTTCATATTGTCACCACCTTAAAAAGAAGAGGGCAAACGCGCGACCATGCTTCTGCCCTTTTTCACGCCCGGTGTTCCAGCACCGGGCATGGATTTTATCTATGTACATCGCATATTTACAAACGAATACATATCGAGTATACTAAAAAGAAACCAGTCTGTAGGGGGATTTAGAATGCTGTCACAGGAAGAAGCAAATTCATTGATAGAGTATTTAAAAGAGATAAAAGATTTGTCTGAAACCTTCCCGTTCCCGCAGCCTGGAGAGCATAAAAAACTTGATTTAGTATCATCAGACGGGAAACATGCTTTTATTGTAGATATCAACAGGAAAGGATATATAAACTTTAGCCGAAAATGCACTTATCAGGGCCGCTACCAAAAAGATGTGATATTATTGCGTTTAGATGTGGATGGGCCAGAACATACTAATCCAGATGGAACTATACTTCCCAAAACGCATTTACACATTTATCGGGAAGGATTTGGCGATCGGTTTGCAATTGGTCTTCCATCGGATATAAACAATACAAATGACCTTATTCAGACATTGATTGACTTTTTGAAATATTTTAAAACAACAAATGCTGATAATTTAGAAATTGAGACGGTGATGTAAAATGGAAGCCAATTTCACAGAACTGTACTTAAAATGGCTAAAAGAAAATTTCAAATCTACCGTCATGAAAACGGAATTAGGGGAATTTATACAAATATCTACGCCGTTTTTAGACAGGCACAATGACCATCTGCAAATATATGTCAAAAAACAAGAGGGGGAATATTTTCTCACAGACGCCGGTTATATTATAAGCGATTTGGATATGTGGGATGTGATGTTATGTCATCTCCCAAAAGAAAGACAGTGTTATCAACCATTCTTAATGGATTTGGTGTCCAAATTGACGGTGAGCAAATTTGTACAAAAAGCAACAGACATTGATTTTCCGCAGAAAAAACATGCATTGATACAGGCAATGCTTTCAGTTAATGATATGTTCTTCTTATCGAGAACACAGATTGTGAACGTTTTCTTTGAAGATGTACAATTGTTTTTTTGATACGAACTATATTCCGTATGTTGCGAATGCACAGTTCCATGGAGCAAGCGGTTTATCTCATACCTTTGAATTTACTCTGCCCGCAACGAGAAAAAAACCGGAGAGATTTGTTAGAACACTAAATGACGTGTCACGTGATAAAATCGATTCAATTCTTTTTTCGTGGGGAGATATTAAAGAACTACGGAAGCCAGGTGCAAAGCTATATGTGATTATGAATAACACTGAGAAGCCTGTTCGAAAAGAGCTTTTCAATGCACTAACCATATACGGTGGAACACCGCTTTTATGGTCTGAAAAGGAAAATATATTGAAGAATTAGCTTCTTAGCTTTCACCCCGTTCAGTGTTTAAGCTGGACGGGGGATTTTTATGTCTCTCGTCTGGCCGGGTTCGCTTTGCTTCAGATGAGTTTATTTGCCATACAATGTATTGACGGTATAGTTACAACGTATTATAATATATCGAAAGAAAGGAGTGCTGAGCTATGGCACAGACAACGGTAAGTGTAAGGATGGACGATGCGCTGAAGCAGGATTTCGATGCTGTTTGCAATGAGCTGGGGCTTTCTATGACAACGGCGATCACCATGCTCGCTAAGAAGATGACGCGGGAAAAGCGCATCCCCTTTGACGTCTCGGTGGATCCCTTCTATTCGGAGGAGAATATGGCCCGGCTGCGGAAGTCCATCGCCCAGATGGAGGCCACGGTGGGACCGTCCACGAGGTGGATCTGGATGATTAAATCCTGGACAGACGAGGCCTGGGAAGAGTTTGAATACTGGATGGCCCAGGACAAAAAGACGCTCAGACGGATCCTGCAGTTGCTGAAGGACATCGACCGCAACGGATACGAGGGCATCGGCAAGCCGGAACGGCTGAGCGGCGACTTGTCCGCCTACTGGAGCCGGAGGATAGACGACGCGAACCGGCTTGTTTATCGCATCGAGTCGGGCGTGGTGAAAAATTGTACAGTGCGGATCTCATTATCGGGATCACTGAGTGGGAACGGCGGCCCGAAGGCCGCCGTTTTTTATTTATAGATCGGCTTCTGGTTCTCCTTCTGGTTCAACCGCTTATTCCGGCATCAAGAGCATCCGGTGCTTTTCCTGCGTCAGAATCTGACACAATCAAAGATAGCGGTTCAAAACTTCGACAAAAGCGTCTTTATACTGGGACAATTCGTAAATATCCTCTAAAGTATGTTTGATGTCTTTTTTTTCTTCATCAGGGATAATGAGGGTTTTCTGATTATCGGTCAGCCGCAGGCGGCAGATCCATTTTCGGGTATTGCTTTTTATAAAGAATGTTCAGGTAAGATTGCGTGTCCTTATAGGTTATGTCGTGGATATCTACGATTTCAGAAAGCAGATTCTTGATGATGAAATAGGCTTCAGTTCCTCTTCGGTGGTGACGATCTCCTGAGCCTTCTGAGGTGCCGCAGCGGGGGTCGGACTGCGAAGGAGCATCTGTGCTGGAAGTATCCGGGACGGATACGCTGCCGCCGTTTCCACCCAGAGCCGTCTTGATTTTATCGTTCATCATTTCGCTGATATAGTCGTTCAATGCCTTGCGGAGCAGGGCGGAAGCGCTCAAAAACATTCTGTGTTTTTTGACCGGAGTAGCAATCCTGCAGGAAAAGACGCAGAAAATCATCAGTGGGGTTCTCCAGCTGAGCAGCAAAAGTTTCTTTTGAATTCGTGTGCATATTTCAGCGTGGATGCCGTGCTGAAAAATGGCGTCAATATCAAAAACGGATTTGCAGAATTTTTTCAGTTCGGGCACCTGGTTTTCGCGCAGATCCAAGATGTTTATGGTCAGGAAGGGATCGCTATCCATTTTGTTTCGGTCGTCCAAATCTGTATAGAACCGGTAGTATACACCGTTGGTCAGAATTGCAAATTTGGCCGATGTTGTGCCGAAATAGCGGAACAGCTGGGAATCGTGCCGGGACAGATCTTCCGTAATGGATTTGCATTCGATCAGAATCACGGGATTCCGTCCTGCATAATTGCGTAATCTACCTTTTCACCTTTTTGATTCCGACATCTGCGGTGAATTCAGGTACGAACTCCTGTGGGTTGAACACATCATACCCCAACATGGAAAAAGAAAGGCATGATCAATGCCGTTTTCGTTGCTTCCTCGGTTTGAATGGAGTCTTTCATAGAGTCTACGCGTTTGGAAAATTGCTTCAGTTGATCAATGAAATCCATAATACACACGCTCTCTTTCTCTTTTTTATCTTTACCGCCCTCCGGCGGCGATTTCACGCTTTCCCTTATTTCCATGCTCGATCAATTTCGTGACGCTACGAAAAAGATGCAATTAAAACGGCAATTCTCCATCGTTATCAATTTCTTCAGAGTTCTCATTCCAATGTGGCAGAATTCCCTTTTGAAAGAAAGTGCTTTCTGCGCCACAGAATGGACAATACCGCGCATTGCCGGGCAGGGGATCGTTGTTTTGGCAAGATGAATCAAACGACTCTTGGGCGGCTGAACAAAGATTGACCAGAGAGTTCCCACAGATTATACAGAATCGACCTTTTGAATATAACTCCGTATTATGGCAAACCGGGCATTCAATGGCTCGATCTTTTCGTCAAGTTCAATTCCAGGATATTCCATATATCCAGCTCCCTTCCCAGTAGTTCTTAGTTGATGTAGGAAATGTGTGCCATCTAAAAGGCATCCACAAATTGGACAAAATAAAGCTCCTTTGATCTCAAAAGCTGCACCACATTCGATACATGCTTGTTTATGTAGCCCAGAATGGCATCTTTTCAGAATAGCTTTTTCGTGCTTACTTGGAATTAATGTTTTCCAATATTTATAATCTTCAGCTCTATAATCTTTTGTAGCGCTCGGAGAGATATTAAAGCGAGTAGAAATTCGCTCAACATTAAATTCCGCCCCGGAAAGGAAATCGTCTATGAGTATAGGAGGTGCAAGCAAATTCCCTGCAAATGTGTTTGCAGCTCCTTCCAAAGCATAGTAGGTCGGATCATCAACTCCACCTCTTGAAATTTCGGTACGTTCATTATTTAGATGCCCGAGTACAATATGCCCCAACTCATGAGCCAGTGAGAAACGGATTCTGGTTTCAGGACGAGCCTCATTATAGAGTATCATATAGGCATCCCTATCTGGATAGTAAAAAGCACTTTGCATCTGAAACAAATACTGGATTCCTCTGGCTCGGATGCTTAGAGAATACCCACGCATTATAATCTTTCATGCTGGAAACAAAGATGGGGGCCCTTTTTTCTTTGAAAAGAGATCATCAAAGTTGAGTGGAAATTCATCTATTCCAGTTATGTCAAGTAGAGTTTGAGACATATTGAACGCGCCATGATATTTAATAATATTTGAACTCATAGATCCTTTTTCTTAGAAAGCAGGAAATCAATATAATCTGCAATCTGTTCATCCTGTTCAGGGTAATTTTGGAATCTTCCAAACGTGCTATAGATCGCAATTTACTTTTTGGATGCTCACCTTCAGGGGTGGGCTCTTTTTTGTTTCTTCGCCAGTCAATACATCCACGCCAACATCAAACACATTCGCAATTCTTTGGATTGTGGATTCAGCAGGAACGGTCTTTCCGTTCCTCCATTGGGAAACTGCGGAGGCGGTTATCCCAGCCAATTCGTAAAAACTTTGCCTTTGGCATTTTATGCGTTCTCTGCAAAAGCTTATCAATCTGAGAAATTAAGAAAAAACATCCATAGGCTACCCCTGAAATTACTTAACAAAATTAAGAAAAGAGGGCTTGACATTAAGCTGTGGATAATATATACTTAATATTGTTAAGTGAAAAAAGCTATAAAATAGTTGCACTTAATATCTGGCTTGCACTATTTCTATTGTTCTGACACTTCAATATTAAGTGCTACAGCCCAAAATGTCAAGTAATATTAAGCATTCAGGGGTGAAAATTTGAGATTCAAAGAGTTTCGAGAGAAAGTCGGGCTGTCCCAGCGAGAAGTTGGGGAAAAAGCTTGGTGTTTCTGATTCCGCCGTTTGTCTGTGGGAACGAGAACAAGGAGGATCACTTCCGAGAGCAAGTATGCTTTTTCGATCGCGGAGCTGTATGGCGTGACCGTGGACGAGCTTCTGGCAGATCAGAAGGAGGAGCCATGAAGCAGCGCAGTACAGATATTCGCCGACAATGCGCTACTCACAAGGAAAGAGAACCTTGCTTTATTTGCGGGGAGCATAGAGCAATAACCGAAGCACACCACGTTTTGCCACTAAAGGATGTAGCGGCTTTGCTGGAAAGCTGGGGAATTTTGGATGAACCTCTGTTGTGTGGTTATGTCCCAATTGCCATACATATGTGCATGAACTAAAGCGGGGAGGCTGCCACATAATTCTTTAAGAAAGAAACAATTAAAAACGTGCTTTTTCCATTGACGAGTTAGCCAACAAATACTTACAAGAACAATTTGGAAAGAGGATTATGAACGACTTAGATGTATGCCAAAAAGGCCGGGCCTCCTGCAACGGTAGAGGAGTTAACTCAATTCCTTTTTAATAGCTCCGGAACGAGTAACCTCTATGCGTGCAGAAATCCGTGCAATAAAAAAGCCGGTCTTGCTGCAGAAGTTTATTTACAAAAAGTGCGGGAGCAACAGCAACTTTGCGAATTGATTCTTGATGCTTCTGTTCGTATGGGGAGAAATTGCAAAGTCAATCCCACAGGTCAACAGTAATCAGCATATTGCTAAAGTGCAGAGCGACACCGCTGTCCACATGCAAAAAACAAAATCAGAGACAGTTCGCAGTCTTGGGATTTTCACCAAAGCAAATTCAGCGCTTTGAGACCTTAGCCGACAACAAGGATCTCGTTGAACAGGAAAGGCCCAGGCCAGAGAAGAGGGTCGGATGCCCACTCGCACTAATGTCATCAATCTGGCGCAGGAGCGAAAGAAGCGTATAGAACTTCAAAGAGAGCAAATCGACCGGGATTTTGATAATTTGAAGTTATTTCAAAGCGATCTCTATCTCAAAAATACTGGAGGTTACAGATGAAGTAATAGATTCTGTGGCGGCAGTAGACACCAGATTAGGGAGATACCATTCAAGACTTAAATGACCTAATTGGAGCAATTATAGACATCCGGGAGAAGTTAATTCAGAAAGGAGCGGAACATGGGAAGAAACAGCGTGATTAGCAGAGAGGCTCGGCAGTACATTGTACAGCAGGTTCAGGAAAAATGGCATTGTGACCGTTGCTGATGTTGCGAACATTGTACGGCGGTATTACCAGTTCGACCCGCAGAAATCATTTAATCATGATGTAGAACAATACTCCAGGCGAATCTTGGCGAATCAAAAAAGACAACAATGGAAATCGCACTTTAATTGCGGTAAAAAGGAGAGCCGGGTGTCTATATTGACCTTGACCACTGCAAAGATCTTCTACGGCTAAGAAAAGCCGTGGAGCAACTCACAGATCGTGTCACTGGACTTGAAAACATCACAAAAAGGGCGCAAAAGAATAGAAGAGATCGAAGGGCAGTTAACATTTGAAGGCTGGGGAAGAATTGGTTTAACAGAAAGGAAAATACAAATGGGAGCTATCTCTAATAAGAAGTAGATACATAAATCCTGCATTGTGAGGGCAGAAGGCCCTCAGACAGCAAAGCTTTATCCAATAAAACGGACGGGGAAAGAGGAGGGTGATATCCATGTGGCTTATTTCCGGTTTCATTGGGTTTTCTATTGGGGTGGCGCTGCAGCGTTTCCTGATTTGCTCGTCTGTGAATTCGTTTACACCTACTGTTTGCGAACTCTGCCAATGGCAGGAAAAGCGTAAGGAGAGGCGGAAAAGATGAAAAGCCGCCACTGATTGTGACGAGCATGCAGAGCAGAGGGTAAACGAAAGTTTGACCGATAAGAAAGAAATTGTATTTTTGATGAACGAAGGAAGGAGTGATGATCTGTGCGCGCGGTAAGAGAGCTTGACCGGATAAATGCCAATGACGAAAGCTATTGAAAAAAGCCATGATTGACAAAGATATCAGGCGGCGGGAGGATCTGGCGGTGATGATCGATATGCCGCTGTCTACGTTCAATCTGCATGCGAAATGGACGCTGGACAGTGCCGCAAATGGCTCGAATCTTTCGGGCTCTGAACATGAGCCTGACGATGCAGGCATCGTATTAGGGGTAAAGTGATGACGATAGATCAAAGTGAGTACTTGCCGATCTGGTGGCCAAAGCCATTGTGCAGGGCCGTGGGATGAAAAATGCCCCCTGCCGGTTCGACCCAACGGCAGGGGCGTGTAAGACAGTGGACCAGTCTTTGTGTGTTTTTTAGCACAACGGAAAGCGGAATACAAGGAGGAAGTTTTCACATGACACGGGAAGAACGAAAACGCCGGCGCGCGGGAAGGCTGCGTTTCTGGATCATGCTGGCGGCCTGCCTGATTAAAACAGTGGCGGCAGCCTCTACGATGGTTCAGGCTGCAGCGGGAGCTCCCAGCCTACGGCAGAGGAATATTTGCGGAAATCGGAGCGAAACGCGCAGCGCGCGGCTTTGGCAGATCTTTTATAAGAGTGGGAAGATGGAAACAATTGAGATTCAGCGCAAGGAACTGAACGGCGCAAAACCGCTGTGTTACGGATATAAAGCAGTCAAATGGGACAGCGAACGAAGCAGAGGTTTCGATATGAGAACAGGGGAAAAACTTGAGGTAAAATATTCCGTGTAGATGGAGATGTAAATGCTTGCAGTTGGGGTCTTCATTTTCGAAAGATCCTGCTAACGTTTTTTAACTTTATGAACCGTTAGGCTATAATCGCTATTTTAAGGTTGCAGCATGAAAATATTGTCGATACGCCGGATGGATTAAAACGGTTGCACAATGCATCGAGTTTGTTGAAGAATATGATCTCATGCAATTTATAAATCTGATAAAACAGTTTGATCGTTCCAGCACCGCAGTCAGAGAGGCGCAACGCAGTCGGCAGCACCGCAGTCAGCGGCAGCGCCGCAGTCAGCAACAGCACCGCAGTCAGCGACAGCAACGCAGTCAGAGGCAGCAACGCAGTCAGCGGCAGCACCGCAGTCAGCGACAGCACGCAGTCAGCGACAGCACCGCAGTCAGCGACAGCAACGCAGTTAGCCACAGCATCGCAGTCAGCGACAGCAACGCAGTCAGAGGCAGCACCGCAGTCAGCGACAGCAACGCAGTCAGCGACAGCAACGCAGTCACGACAGCAACGGCAGTTAGCCACAGCATCGCAGTCAGCGACAGCAACGCAGTCAGCGACAGCAACGCAGTCAGAGGCAGCACTGCAGTCAGCGACAGCACCGCAGTTAGCCACAGCACGCAGTCAGCGACAGTATCGCAGCGTCAGCGACAGCAACGCAGTCAGAGGGCAGCAACGCAGTTAGCCATTGCATCGCAGTCAGCGACAGCATCGCAGCCAGCGACCAGCAACGCAGTCAGCGACAGCAACGCAATAAAGCGACAGCGCGCCGCAAGTCAGCGACAGCGCCGCAGTCAGAGGCAGCTATGGAATTCGAAATTGCAGAGGGGTTTTTCGTTCTTTGTTTTGTTCAAATAAAGATGGAATTTCACTATATTTTTAATAAGAAGTCAAGTTAAATATCGCGTAGAAGAAGTTTTGTGTAAAATCAGAGAGAATTAATTGATACAGAATTTTTTCAAACTGGTATGGAATCAAAGGGAATAAAGAATGGTGGGCGTTTTGCTTCCCTCACTGCAATATGTTGATAATGATATAGCTTGGTAAAATGCCTCCAAATATGTGACTATATCAAGCACTCCCTGAATTTAATGAAGCCGTATGGAAAGAACTCACAAAGAAGTAATTCCATTTCAGAGAAAGGGGAAGAGAAACATGCGAAAAGTAAAATCTATCGGGAAGCGGCAGTTTCTGTGATTAATGCAGGCCATCTGACGGCGTATGACAAACTGGAAATTCTGGAGGTTCTGTTGAGGGTGATCGGCACCTGGCAGAGTACAGCGAGTCCAGGAACGGGAAGAGCAGAATGTTCCGCTGCAATGAGTGTGGGAAGAATTTGACGCCCCAGAATATTACATAGAATACCACGGCGATGCATCGGCTCCGGGTGAGCGCTGGCGGTATGCCCGCGCTGCGGGGATACGGACTTTGAGGAAATAATTTATGGAGAGGGGACCCGATGACGATTTATGAAAAACAGATGTCCATTATGGCTGATGCACAGTATTTGGCAAAGGATGACAGAGTTGAATTCGAAATACGAAATATAAAGCCCTCAGTGAAGAAAAAAAAGGTAACGTCCATCATGCGTGCAGAACTTGGAAGCACAAACTTGTTGTGTTTCCAATGAATCAAACAGCTATCCGATCTGGAAGTATTACCTGTGTGGATGTACGTTATCGAATGGTTAACGTTGAAAATCCGGAAGAGTTCCAAATTGTGTCCTGCGGAGATGGAGCAGATACACAAGACAAAGGCAGCGGAAAAGCAATGACTTATGCCTTCAAGTATATGTGGCTTCGTACTTTGCGCTTCCAACCGGAGAAGACCCGGACAAGATTTCCAGCGAAGAACTGGACGCGAAGGAAAGAGAAGCAAAAAGCGCTTTAAAATGCGCTAACTGTGGTACGCTTTTATATCCTGTGAAAAAGCGGGATGGATCACTTTGGGAAGCAGAGGAACAAGCGGTATACAGCGGAAGGATGTTTAACACACCCTTTGCGCAGCCTGTATCAAGCGCGCACTTAAAAGGGCCACAGGTATGACAATCTAACCGTTACCGATGAAAAATCAGCAGCGAGGACGGCGCGGTATGGCTGTGCCTGAAAGTGACAGACCCCGCTGCAGCCCGGCGGTTCTGTATGGCGCAGGATTAAAGCCCGCATCGTCTACGATGTGGAAATCAAGGCGCATAAAGACAAGCGGAGTCTGGATGCTAACGGCCTTACTGGAGTCTGGTAGGGAGCCGTCAAAGGCTGTTCATGAGAAACCAGAAGCGATTTACCGAAGCCACATCAAAGATATCGGAAACTACGAAACGCTGTGTGCAGAAAGGAGCGCTTGAATCCTTCAAGGAACGCTGGTGCAGCAGGCATCTTGGCAGCAGCGATTTTGACAAGCAGCAGATGTCGCATCTGATCGACAATTGCATCCAGGACTGCAGGGCTGTTGGTGTGGAAACCATGCCGCCGGATAAGATCGCGCTGCTGAAAGAAGAATGGGGAAATAAAGTGCGCAATGAATACAACATGAAGCTGGACGGAAATGGCTATGCCAAGTCTATCCTTCAGGAAGGCTCCTGCTGTCACCTGTGCGGGCACAACGGATCGATGGATAAGTTAGACCGCCACGAGGTATTCGGCGGCCCTGACAGGGCGAAAAGCAAGCGCTATGGGTTATGGGTTCTGCTGTGTCATGACCGCTGTCACCTGAACGGAGTACATAAAGGGGCAAGCCTTCGCGTGCCGCTCCAACGGGAAGCGCAGATGGCTGCTATGAAGAAATACAAATGGGATACCGATGAATTTATCCGATTTTTGAAGGAGTTATCTTTGAATGCTGAATCATATTACGATCATGGGCCGATTGGCGAAAGACCCGGAGCTGCGCAGAACACAGGCCGGCGTTCCGGTGGCGTCGTTCCGGCTGGCAGTGGAGCGGGATTTCAAGGACACGCAGACAGGCCAGAGGAGCATTGACTGGGTCGATGTAGTGGCCTGGCGTGCGACGGCAGAGTTCGTCAGTCGTTATTTTGCAAAGGGCCGTATGGCAGTTGTGGACGGCCGCCTGCAGATGCGCGAGTGGACGGACAAGGAAGGAAACAAACGAGTGTCCGCAGAGGTCATTGCAAGCAGCGTTTATTTTGGCGACCGCGGAGAAGAATCTGGCCAAAACGGATTGCATAACAGCAGTGTTTCCGACAGTGTATCTGGCAGTGAAACAGGCAGCGGAATCATCCCTATGGATGATTCGAAGACGGAGAACTTCCGTTCTAAAAACGGGAAGTGAGTGAGCGCAATTGACTTATATTGACTACCTGAACGCGTTCAACCGGCGTGTCGAACATGGTCACTTTTCCCCCCACCGCACAGTTGCTGTACTTCAAACTCCTTGATGTATTCAACGTGTGCGGGTGGCCTGAGTGGGTCTCAGTAGATAACTTCCGGCTTATGGGCATGGTACAGGTCGCAAAGAAAGATACATTATGGCGGGCAAGGGACGCGCTTGTGTCCGGCGGCTTCATCGAGTACCGCAAAGGGAAAAAAAGGCACCCCGTCACAGTTCAAACTCATACAATTAGATCAGTGTTTCTGGTCCGTTTTTGGGGTCGAATGGGGGTCGAATGTGGGGTCGAAAACGGGTCGCAAATGGTACCCCATAATAAGACTAAGACTAAGACAACCCCCCAGAAAGAAAACCCCCGGGGGGTAAAAAGAAAGACGCCCCTATCCCGACGCAGGAAGAAACCGGATTCAGCGCCGTGCTTCAGTCGGCGTTTGAGGAATGGCTGGCTTATAAACACGAACGGAAGCAAGAATATAAGCCCCGCGGGGCTGGCAGCGCTGCAGAACAAAATCCGGGAAGCGGCGTCTGCTTACGGAGATAAGGCAGCAGCGAACTGCATTCTGGACTGCATCGCCAGCAACTATCAGGGGCTGTTCTTTGACCGGATCAAGGGAGAAATGAAAGGCATGGGCGACGATGATTACTGGAAACTCTGACGGCGCTCTGGTATTCCGCCCGGAGATGATGGATCCTTCTGCATCCACCGGCCTGTGGTGGTGTGCCACAGCGGAGGATGCGCAGGCGGTTGGGACGAACGCGGTGTGCCTGTCCCTTCTGGCAAAATGGTCGGATCTGGAGCCGTGGAAGGAATGGGGAACAGTTCCCGTACATACTGCTGGCCGTCCCTCCTGGGCAGAAGCAGGAGGAGATCGCGGAGGAGCTGCAGAACCGGTTTTTACTCCGGTTATGGTCCCGAAGCCGAAGGCGTTCCGGGCTGCGCCACGCTGAAAGAGCTGTGGGACAATGGGCGTTTCAAGGCGATGGACAATCTGCTGATGGAAGCCGAAGAGCTGCCGGTGCAGGGCCTGTTGAACCTTGCCGATGTGGATACAACGAAACGGAAAAACGCCAGGCGCGTGGTGTCCGGGATCCCGGAGCTGGACAAAGCCATTGGGGGATTCAGCGGGGGCGCTCTGTCGGTCTGGACGGGGAAACGGGGCGAAGGGAAAAGCACATTGCTGGGCCAGATCCTGCTGGATGCGGTGAATCAGGGGCGGAAGGTATGTGCCTATTCCGGAGAGCTCCCGAAAGAGGATTTCAAAATGGGTCTGCTGCAGCAGGCGGCCGGATATCTGCATGTGAAGCGCCGGGAAGACGCTGTGAGCGGAAGAGTGTTTTATGACATTGCTCCTCCGTGCTCCCCTGCGATCAACGCATGGTGGGACGGGAGATTATTCCTGACCGATATCCAGCGCAAAGATGCGCACGACGAGGCAAATATCATGAAGATCTTCGAGTACGCTTATCGCCGGTACGGATGCGATGTGTTCCTTGTGGACAACATCATGACCGCAGAGCTGAAAGACGAGGCGCAGCTTGGGTTCTGGCGGGCACAATCGTCCTTTACCGGGCGGCTGGTGGCCTTTTGCAAAACGGCTTGACGTACATGTGCATCTGGTGGCGCACCCCGCAAGACCGGGGATAAGCCGCTGGAGGCAGACGATATTGGCGGATCCAGCGATATTACGAACCGCGCAGACAATGTGTTCAAGGTCGAGCGCGTCCCAGAGGACAAAGTAGGGGAGGCGGGCTATTCCTCCCTGCTGACGATCTTGAAAAACCGTGAATTCGGCGCAAGGGCTCGGATTGGGCTGGAATATAACGAGCCGTCCAAGCGGCTTTATCAGGCAGGGCAGAAGCCCGGCAAAACAATATTCGTGGGAGATGATGACATGACAAGAGAGCGGGTAAAAGAACTGGTCTGCGCGGAAATCAAGAGATACGAATCTCTGAGTACGATCTGTGCATCGACGGGATCCAAGCGGCACGCTGCGGAGTATGCGGATGTCCGCGAGGCGTTAGAAACGGTTTATGCGGCGTATGAGGGCAAGGAAAATGGTTGAATTTACGGTTCCGGGGATCCCGGAAGGGAAGGGCAGGCCGCGGGTGACGAGGAACGGAACCTACACGCCATCCAAAACGCGGGAGTATGAGAAAAAAGTTCGGCTGTGCTGGGCAGAACAAAGCCGGGAAGGATTCGGCGCCGGCGTCCCGCTGCAGGCGGAGATCACAGCTTTTTTCCTCTGCCAAGAAGCCTGTCTCGGAAAAAGCGCTCTGCAATGGACAGAACGAAGCACACGAAGAAACCGGATGCGGATAATCTCGCAAAGGCAATCCTGGATGCTTTGAATGGTTTTGCCTACAAGGACGATTCTATGGTGAGTGTTTTGAGTGTGAAAAAGATCAATACCGAAGGTGCCCCTCATGTGGATGTTTTGATTCGTGAGGTGGAAGATCTTGAAAAATAAAGAGTGTCTTGGCTGCATTTACTGCGGAATCATTCACGAATCCAACATGGTTTATTGCGATTTTATTGGAAAAACCAGGATGGCAAGGTCTTTGCTTTGCCCGCCTGGGAAAGAATGTACCGTTCGGAAGGAGAAACAAGAGAAGATGGGCGTTAGAAGAGATACCCCAAACCGGCTGACACTGTACCGCACCTGTGCTACCTGTGGAAGAGGCATCGTTACAACGGCATCCTCTCCCTTCATGCGGCTGGTACAAGCGGATGGGCACGCGAAGATTTCCTACTACTGCTCTGAGCGTTGCAAGGCCGCCAGCTACAAGCACCTGTTTGACGGGCGCGCCGGTGATCGTAAGCGGGAGCGGGACGCAGCCCGCAGCGCCGAGAAGAACCGGCGGTATTATGAAGACCCACCGGGAGCAGGAAAAAGGCGCGGCAAAAGGCCAGGTATTGGGCAGACCCGGAAGCCCGGAGGGCAGATTTGCGATACAGCAGAGCCAAACGAAAGGCAGCGCAGAGCCAGGGGTCTGGCTGCATTGCAAGGCCGGACCGGGAAAGCAGGAGATAGGTAAAACAGATGCTTGCTCCGCTGTTTGAAGAGAAAATGCAGATGGAGATCGAATTATGAGTATGGATAAAATCAACTGCTGCAAAGGCTGTGAAAAACGTTCGGTGGGATGTCATAGCGCATGCCCGGAATACCGGTTGGAGCGGGATGCGCTGACGAAAAGGAATGAACTGCAGATCCAAGCGTCCCTTGCCCGCCATGAGCGGTACTATGCGGACCATTTCAACAAAGCCAGGAAAAAAAGCGAAGTATGTGAACGGCCTCAAGAGCAAGACGCGGTATTGGTGAAATGGATTGAAGAAATTGGAGGAATCAATATGAACACTTGGACGGCATTTGCTATGGGAGAAGCCAACCGTGGAAAAGAACTGATGATTTTGATTGGGACAAAGCTGCGAGGCTTATCAGAGAAAGAAAAACCAGAATGTGCGGGTGCTGGTCTCCGGGGAGATTGGGAGTATACCGGTGGAACGATTTATGAGTCTGGAAAGCCGGTGATGAACGATTATACATATCTTTCTTCTACTTGGGCCGTTCCTGAACTTGATATGGATGGAGAAATTGTTGATTGTTACCGCATGGAACACGAGGTTCCTGGCTGGAATTCAAATACGAAATGGCCCAAAGCGCGCTTGATATTCTGAGCGCGGTGGAGATGGATATGATGGAGGGATGGAATGATAAGCAGCAAAAAGGCTCTGGAAGCCGCACAGACCATTATTGACTACTGCAAAGGACAAACATCCTGCCAGAACTGTATTTTTCGGCTACATGGAGCGGATCATTGGAAATGCCATGTAGATGCGTTTGATTTGCAGGATGTAATAGCAAACATTGTAGCAAAGCGGAAAAATAATGGATATTTGTGAGAGGAGGCGCAGCCATGACGCGGGAAGAAGCGGCCATCAAAAGCTGTGAGGATAGAATTAAGCACCTGGAAAGCGCCCCGCCCCACCACTATGGGAAACGGCAACGGGGAAGAGCAATTGAACTGGAAAAGGTAAAAAATAAAGGCCCTCCGCCCTGTCAGTCGGGAGCAGGTAGAGAAAGTGTGGAAGGGTGAGTGGAAGCACTATCTCCCGCCGCTTGGAGCCGGAGACGTACAGTGTAGGTGCACAAGGTGTGGAATGACACCGGATGCAGAGACACCGTTTGTGCATGGTGCGGCGCTCCCATGACGGACGAGGCCGTGGAGATGGTGATGGAGAGATTGGAGGCGCTTTTTGATGAGAGGAACGATGAATGAAAAATGTGACGGGTGTTCACACAAAAATGTCCACCCGATATTCGGCGGTTATTTTGTATCTACATGAAACGGTCGTTTTGTGGATTAGAACCAGATACATTTTAGACTGTGGAAGGGAGGCGCTGAAAGATGGACCGGAACAATGAAACTATTCGGCTTGCAAAGAAAGCCGCTGACGCATGGAGAAACACTGACACATATCATCAAGCGGCTCAAATCATTGATATGCTGATCTCTGCATTGGAGGGAGATCCTACCCTCCCCCCGCCGAACGAGCCGCTGATGCTGGCCGGCAGATTAACGCCCAAAATGGTGACCTGTCCGAAAGGATGGAAAGGAGTACGGGATACCCGCTTTTATTGTCCCGGCTGCAAAAAAGCTGTGAAAAAGAGGCGAGGCGTATTGCCATAAATGCGGGCAGGCTCTCATATTCCCTGCCGAGCGATACGACAAGGAGAACAATAGAATTTGGTTGGATTTTTCTGACCGCCGCCCACCGGAGAAAGAGGAGGACACCTGATGGAAATTGAAAAGCTGATTGAGCGGCTGAATGGATTGTGCACGGCGCTTAGAGAAGAAGGAGAACAGAAGTGCTCACCAGAAAGAAACACGGTCGCATTTGTGTTGATGGACGCCGCCACCTCCCTCTCCACGCTCCAGGCTGAAAACGAGAAGCTGCGGGCCGAAGTAGAGCGGCAAAGGAGGAGCGCAGACGATAGACGACACCTCTATGAAAAAATGCAGAACGGGCATACATGAAAGTTCTGGCCGAACTGGAGCTGGTTCAACGGGACTTTGATGGGCTCTGTGAGTACATTGATAGCGAAGGCTTTCTAAGGAAACAGTTCTGTGAGAGTGGGAACCTGGATTTGGAGCCGTGTATCTGCCCATCACTGCAAGAGCATCCAGGATATATTGATTCAGATGACTGCGAAGGGTGTGATCACTTCTGCAATTCATGGCGCAGCCAGAAGGAGGACGAACATGAATGATATAGAGCTGCACAAAAAAGATCTGCGGAGAACTAACTACGCTGTTTGAACGAAAAACCACGACTATGGAGACAGTTTCCATCAGACCTTTCTGGAAGAAGGCTGGCCAATGGTGCGTATTCGGCTTTCGGACAAGTTGAACCGTGTCAAGGCACTGACGCGAGGGGATAGCCAGCAGGTGAAGGACGAATCGCTCCGGGACACGCTGCTGGATCTTGCAAACTATGCCATTCTGGCAGTGATGGAAATGGACAGGAGGGAAATAGATGACAGTGGAAGCGATACCCTGCGCCGCGTGTAAGTGGTGGTCGAACGAGCCTGTGATAGGAGAAGACGGCCGAACATGGGGGCGGTGCAAGGTCACTGGATGCATGACGGATGCAGATTTTTGGTGCAAGAAGGGAGGGACAGAAGAAAACCTTTATACAAGCGATCAGATACAAGATATGGTGCGGAGGGCGTTTGATAACTCCTGAAAACACAATATATTGATAAAAAAACCTGAAATTTGATTTACAAACACAAGATATTGTGGTATAATAAAAGAGGAAGCAAAGAATATGTGCAGCAGACACGTGCACATTCTTCCGAGGATAAAGGCGTATTCCATACTTCTTTTTCCCCTCCTTACCCGCCCGCGTCCGTGGCGGCAATAACGGCGAAATATGCCGCACGAGCGTATCAGCCTATTACATCCGGGCCGGATGGTCGCACCATCCATGCGGCAATTCGCCATTCTTTTCTCTTTATTCATGGGCATCTGCAAATGGGATTCTGAAATAAGGTGGAATGGTTTACACATATCGGCAGCATCCGGGGCGGCGGATATAAAGCCCCGGATATGGATCGCAGGCAGCCCGGCGAGGGCAGGTCACAGCAAGCAATGTCAGCCCTAAGACATAAGCGCAAAAGCGGGGCAGGACCGCAGCGATCCACCAGGATAGCGGCTCGGAAGTCTTCGGACACCGGAGGTATGCAAACCACCTTGGCAGCCGGAAGAGACGGTAAAGAGGATCCGGAAGCTTATTCTTCCGGATCCTCTTGAGGTACTGATCTACCCACTCATTAACAAGCGCGTAGACCGATGTGCCGTTGATTTTCGCTTTCTGCTTAAGCGCATCATACTTATCAGGGTCAACCCAGACGCGCAGCTGCTTCTTTGTTGTCAGATATTTTTTCTGTGATGCGTATTTATCATCTGCGGCTGCCATAATATCACCTTCTGTTCTTGATTGAGATAGTGATTGATATAAGCGATAGGATAATACTGACGGCGCATAAGATATAAACTAACATTGTGATTTGACACTGAGCTGGAGTTTTGTTATCCTTAAGAGGGAGGGATTTCTCCCCTCACCTCCCTAACCTGAGAATCTCTCATACAGGAGTATGATTGCAATCACAAGGTTTAGGATTGCGGTAACAAGATTTAGCTTGCTTTCGGTGCCGGCTTTCTTGTTGCCGCTTTTTCTTTTCTTGCTCAATGTCTTACCTCCTTTCTATGATCAAATTATAACATAGTGCACTATATTTGTCAACGCATAAAATGAAAAAATTTGACTATTTTGATAAAAAATGGAAATATTTAGCCGCAAAAAGCAATGCGTCGCGATGGGTACACGTGCCAGATATCAAAGCGATACGGTAAGCGTGTGCCAGCTGAGGTAGTACACCATATTTACCCGGTGGATGAGTACCCGGAGTATGCATACTGTTTGTGGAATCTGATCAGTTTGAGTAGGTCGGCGCACAACAAGCTGCACGATAGGGAGAATAACAAGCTGACGGCTGAGGGCGTGGCGCTGATGAGGAGGACAAATCCGCAGTGATCCCCCCCTTGGCTATCGCAATCCTTTCTTCTGAGTTAATGGCGTGGGTAACTTTTTTCCAACTCTGAGCTAAATTTTGACAAAAAGGACACGATATGACCGCAAATCAATGGAAAAACCGAATAAATCAACAGTTATCTGCGCTTGGGCAAACAGAAAAAGCCTATGATTCCGTAGTTTCCACGCTGGCAGACATTCTGGAACAGCGGGATGCTGTTTACCGGCAATACGTAGATGGCGGCTGTGAACCTGTCCGGAAGTACACAAACAAGGGAGGGGCTACTAACATGACGAAAACCCATTACTTGTGCTATGGGATGATCTAAACAAATCCGCTCTGGCGTACTGGCGGGAATTGGGCATGACCCCAGCAGCTACAAGAAAATGACGGGCGATGCTCCAAAGAAGGAGAAAGGTGGAGGCCTTGCCGAAGCTCTCAAATCTCTCGAAAACTAAGAACTGGAAAATTGTCCTGGGTACGCCGAAAGCATACGGGACGGAAGAAAAAATCGCTTGTGAGGAATTACAACAGGCTATAGAGATTTTTCCGAGATCTGGAAAACCCGGAGTATGATCTCGACCCGAAGGCGCCGGAGTTCTGCATCGGGATCATCGAGAAGACCCTATGTCACCAGCAGGGTGAGAAACTGGGCGGAATACCGCTCAGGGGAACGCCGTTTCTGCTAGAGCCGTTCCATAAGTTCATCATCTACAATCTGGTGGGTTTCAAACTAGCGGGAACTGACATTGTCAGATTTCACGAAGCCCTGATTTTTATCCCACGAAAAAATATCAAGACCTCTTTCGCCGCTTCGCTTGCGTGGGCGCTGTCGCTGTGGTATCGGCGGGCGGAAGCAAAACCTATATTGCCGCCGCTGCGCTCATGCAGACACTGGAAAGCTTCAACTTCCTGGACTACAACATCAAGCGCATGGGAGAGGATCAAAAGGATGGTGGCCATGTCCATGTAATCGACAACAACAATGAGCACAGCATGGAGGCTGACTTGGGGGACGGATCTTTTTTACATCCGGGCACTGGCGGCCAATCCGGACGCCCAAGATACTCTTAACTGCAATATCGCCATATGCGATGAGATACATGCCTTCAAACAGCCCAAGCAATAGAACCTCTTCAAAGGAGGCTATGAAAGCATACACCAACAAGCTTTTGATTGGCATTTCTACTGCCGGTGACAATGAGCAGGCATTTCTCGGGCAGCGCCTTAAATACTGCCGGAAGGTACTGGACGGCACAGTAAAGACGAGCAGTATTTCATCTTCATGTGCTGCGCCCCGGAAGGAGTAAAGGACGGGACGGTTGATTTTACAGACCCAAAGATCCACGAAATGGCTAATCCGGCCTATGGAGTAAGCATACGGCCGGCAGAGATCCTTAACGATGCGCTGCAGGCCCAGAACGACCCGCAGCAGAGGAAGGACTTCTTCGCCAAGTCATCGAATGTGTATACAAACGCCATCAAAGCGTATTTCGATATCGACGAATTCAGGAAAAGTGATGCACAGTATGATTGGACGCTTGAGCAGCTTGCGAAACTTCCTATTGACTGGTATGGCGGCGCCGACTTATCGAAACTACACGATTTAACCGCGGCAGCGTTGTTTGGCCGTTATAAAGATACAGACATTATCATCACCCATGCATTCTTCCCGGTAGTAGCAGCGCACCTTAAAGCCGATCAGGACGGCATCCCTTTGTTCGGCTGGGCAGAAGATGGTTGGTTGACACTGTGCAATTCCCCCACCGTGAACCATTCTGACATCATCAACTGGTTTATCGAGATGCGCAATAAAGGATTCAAGATCCGTCAGGTAGGACATGACCGGAAATTCTGCCGAGAATATTTCGTTGGAATGAAAAACGCGCATTTCAAAATCATAGACCAGCCGCAGTATTATTACCGAAAGTCCGAAGGATTCCGCCATATAGAGGCAGCAGCAAAGAATAGGAAGCTGTACTACCTCCATAGTGAAGCCTATGAATACTGTGTGGAAAATGTCGCGGCGGTTGAAAAGACAGACGATATGATTCAATATGATAAAATCCAGCCTGAACACCGAATTGACCTGTTCGACGCCTCCGTGTTTGCCTGCATCCGTTATTTGGAGAACATGGAGCGGCAGAAAAAAGGACAAGCGTGGTGGAATGGGAAGGAGGATAAATGAGCAAGCAGAAACAGAAAACGCGAGCTGAGCCTAAGAAGCGGAGCGCTGCATGGCTGTGCAGCGCGGAAGCGTTTGACACGTTGACCTGTCAGGGCTATACCAGTTTGTCGCATAATCCAGAAATTACGGCAGCGGTAGATACCATTGCCCGCATGGTGGCAAGTATGACTATCGACTTGATGGAAAACCAGGACAACGGTGACACTCGCGTTAAGAACGGCTTGAGCCGGAAGGTCGATATTGACCCGAACAGATATATGACGCGGGAGCAGTTCGTTCACTGGATCGTGAAAGTGCTGTATCTAGACGGAAATGGGAACGCCGTAGTCTGGCCACGCACACGGGCAGGGTATATCCAAGATCTGCAGCCAATTGCACCGGCATTTGTATCGTTCATCCCGGACGGCTGGGGCTACAAGGCGATCATCGATGGCAAGGAATACCGCCCCAGCGAGATTTTACATTTCACGTTAAACCCGGATAGCTTCTACCCGTGGCTGAGAACGGGTTATCGCGTGGCACTAGGCGATGTAGCAAACACCCTCAAGCAGGCAGCGGCCACGCAGAAGGGCTTTATGGCAAGCAAGTGGAAACCGTCTTTGATCGTCAAGGTGGATGCTCTGACAGATGAGTTTTCCAGTCCGGAAGGCAGGAAAAAGCTTTTGGAATCATACGCTATGTCTGGAGACGCCGGGGAACCATGGATGATTCCAGCCGAGCAGTTTGAGGTGGAACAGGTTAAGCCCCTTACGCTGTCCGATTTGGCGCTGGACGCAATGGTAACGCTGGACAAGCGCACTGTGGCAGCAGTGCTTGGGATCCCTCCGTTCATCCTTGGCGTGGGCGACTTCAATCGGGATGCGTTTAACAATTTGTGAATACAACCATCATGCCGCTTGCCCGCGTTATCGAACAGGAGCTGACGAAGAAACTATTGGGTGATCCTAATTGGTTCTTTTGCATGAACCCGTGGAGCCTGTATAGCTATAGTATCAATGAACTGGTAAGTGCGGGTGCTGAAATGGTTGACCGGATGGCCTTGACCCGCAACGAGTGGCGTGCATGGCTCAACCTGCCACCGAAAGAGGGCATGGACGAGCTCTTAGCGTTGGAAAATTATCTTCCGGTTGACCGTCTGGGCGACCAGGGCAAACTCATACAGAACGGAGGTGATTGAATGGAACATAGATACATCCCGTTTGAAAAAATGGAAACTCGTGAGGAAGGGAAGGCCTATTCCTTGAAGGTTATTTCGCCGTGTTCAATTCGATTTATGAATTGTGGGCGGGCGCGACAGAGAGCATTGCGCCTGGCGCATTTGATGATTCTGTTTCTGATGATGTGCGGGCTCTTTACAACCACAACACCGATATAGTTTTGGGCAGAACATCTGCAGGAACTATGGAAATCCGGCAGGACAGCCACGGGTTATGGGGAAGGATTCGCATAAACCGGAGTGACACGGATGCAATGAACGCTTATGCTCGCATTGCCCGGGAGATATCACTGGTTGTTCGTTCGGTTTTGACATTGCGGCACAGGAAACCGATTACCGAGATGATGGCTCTGTACACTGGACAATCACTAAGGTATCACCCTTGTATGAGATTTCGCCTTGCACATTCCCGGCGTATCAGGAAACCGTTGTGTCTGCACGAAAAATGACCTTGAAGAAATTAAGAGGAAGCGCCTTGAAGTGTGGCAGTATAAGGCGCGGAAAAACTGCATGGAATTAAAAAAGCATTTGAAACGGCTGAATTGATTATCCAAACCGGGGAGCGGGTGGAAATATGGCCGTCAAAAGATGGCGCGGACATATATATCGTGAAGCGCCGAAAAATTGACCCTGACCGTAAATGTTCGGCAGGAAGAACCAAGCGTGGTTGATGTGAAACATCAACCACGTTTATTTTTTTCTTTGAAAGGAGATTTGCAAATGCTGAAAGCACTGATGCTTCGCCGGTCTATTGATGCGAAAAAAAGCCGAGCTGGCTGAGCTGGAACGTAAGGACATTGATTTCCAGAAGCGAGAAGCAGATTTGGAAACAGCAATTAACGAAGTTGAGCCAGGAAATACGGAGCAGGAAGAAACTGTCAACGCGGAGATTGAAGCGTTTGACACCGAAAAGGCTGAACACGAGGGAAATAAGCAGAAGCTGTCTGCTGATATCGAGGGCTTGGAAGCCGAGCTGGAAGAGATCGAGCGTAATGCTCCGAAGCCGTATACGCCAGAAAAAAGAAAGTTGAAAGAGGTGCATCTATGGAAACTATCAATATCCGCGCTCTGCCCAAGACCCGCAGAGCTTTTGACGCGCTCCCCGATGGGCGGCGCAACGCCATTCTTGGCCAGGATGATGTTAAGGCATTTCTGGCAAGCTTGCGCGGTATGAAAGGCCAGTCTCGCGCTGTGACCGGCGCGGAACTGTCCATCCCCGTTGTGTTCTTGGAGTTGATCTCCGAAAACATGTACCGGTACAGCAAACTTCTGAATCGCGTGCGTGTGCGCAATGTCAACGGAGAAGCCCGGCAGACGATTGCTGGCACTGTCCCTGAGGCAATCTGGACCGAGATGTGCGGCGCAATCAACGAGCTGGACTTCTCGTTCAACCAGGTTGTCCAGGACGGTTACAAGGTATCTGGTTTCGTGCCGGTGTGCAACTCCATCCTGGAGGATAACGACATCAACCTAGCCTCCTGGATCGTGGAAATGCTGTCTGAGGCCATCGGCCTGGCCATGGACAAGGCCATTCCTGTACGGCAAGGGCAGCGCGTCCAAGATGCCCCTGGGCATTGTCACCCGACTGGCACAGCAGAACCAGCCGGCTGATTACCCGCCAACGCACCCGCATGGGTAGACCTGCACACCAGCAACGTTCTGAAGATCGGCGGTGCGGGCGTAACTGGCGCTGAATTCTGGAGCGCCCTGATGACTGCCACCGGCGCGACCTATACCAAAATATAACCGCGGCACCATGTTCTGGGCCATGAACTCTAAGACCTATGCCGCACTGAAATCCAAGCTCATCACCTTCACCGCCACCGGCGACATTGTGGCAAACCTGTTTGGTTCCCTGCCCATCGTGACCGGTGACATCGACGTGTTGGAATTCATGCCTGATGGCGACATTGTGGGCGGCTACGGAGACCTGTACCTGTGGACGCAGCGGGCTGGCATGACCATCGAACAACAGAGCCGCGAGGTACAGTTTATCCAGGACAACACCGTGTTCAAGGGCAAGGCCCGGGCTGACGGCCAGCCCATCATCCCCGGCGCCTTTGTGGCCATCAACATCAACAACACTGAGGTGACTACCGTCATGGACTTTGCGGCAGATACCGCGAACGATGCGCAGCTGTCTGCTTTGTCCTCGGCAATGTGAGCATTTCCTTTGACCCGGAGACTTACAGCTACACTGCAACGGCCACCGCCAATAGCGTCAAGGTTGAGGCGACGCCTGCCCAGCCCACGGCCCTGGTAAGTATTGAGGCCGACGGCAAACAGGTGCGTAACGGTGGGACCATCACCTTGAAGGCATCCACTCTGTCCGTCATCACCATTACCGTCAAGCAGGGCAACGCCGTGAGAGTGTACACCTGCAACATCACCGGCGCATCCGCCTAAGCCCATGACCAACGCGGAAATCTTGACCCTGCTGAAAGTGGACTTGGGCGAGATGTACCCCAGCCAGCAGCGGCAGGCATACCTCAACCAGGCCATTAGCGCGGCCCAATCCTTTATTGCACGCGAAGGAATCAACCTGACCGACAGTGCAGAGGATGGGCAACTGGTTGAGATGTACGCGGCCTACCTTGTGCGGAAAAAAGGGCAGATGATTCCGGGATGCCCAGGATGCTCCGATGGACGCTGAACAACCGGCTTTTCAGCCAGAAAGCGAGTGACAGGAATGCTTGATTCTGGTGAACTGACCGTCTGGCGGGGAGTTAACATCTCCCCGCCCGGCGGGATGCCGGTACTGACTTATCAACAGGTATGGGGCAGTTACTACGAAAACAGAACCATCGGCGTGACGCGCTACTACACCGCCCAGCAGCACGGCGACCGCGCGGACGTGATGGTGCGAGTACACCGAACCTACGAGATCAGGCCCGCAGAGGACAAGATCATCCTGAATCCGTATGACCACGAGGACGGCAACGTTTATCGGGTGACGCAAAAGCAGGACGTGATCGACGACAATGGCCTTCCGGCCACCGACCTGACACTGGAAAGGGATGAGGGCATTGATGCTGGAACGATTACAGGCAGCACTGGCGAAACTGACTGACCGATGCTACCACTATTTCGCTGGGCCGAACACCGCCCCGCCCTATATCACGTGGTTGGAGGACGGAGATAACGACCTGAACGCCGGAAACGCTCACGCCGAACGGTGCTATACCGGATCTACCCACCTGTTTACAAAGAACGAAGATGATCCTCTATTTGAGCGCATCCCGGCGGCCTTGGAGAGCATCAGGGCAAGCTGGTATCTCAACTCTGTGCAGTATGAAGATGATACCGGCCTCATTCACTATGAATGGTACTGGGAGGTTGTTTGATGGCAAAGATTTCTTTCAAGGGACTGGAAGAGTATGAACTTCGGCTGTCAAAACTGTCCGAACGTAAGGAAATCGAGCGGATCGCAGGGAAGGCCATCTATGAAGGGGCGGCCATCATGGCCGACGAAATTAAAGCCAGGATCAAGGGGCTGCCAGTGATAACCGGATACGGAACCGACAGCAATCCATTGTCGGGAGGCGTGACCGCTGTACAGAAGGCCGGTCTTATTGACGGGCTTGGCATTTCCTCCATGCAGGAAGATGCCGGATTCTTAAACGTTAAGATCGGCTTCGACGGATACAACCGAACCAAAACAGAGAAATACCCGCAGGGGCAGCCGAACCAGCTTGTAGCCCGCGGTGTAGAATCCGGCACCAGCTGGAAACAGCCGCACCCATTTGTCAAGCCCGCTATCTCCAGGGCCAGAAAGCAGGTGGAAAAGCGCATGGCTGAAACAATCGATGAAGAAATCAAAAAACTCCAAAAATGAAAGGGGATAAACTATGGCAACTATCGGTTTAAGTAAACCTTACTACGCTGTGTATAACAACGCCAGCGGCACTGTGAGCTACAACAACGGCGCCGTTATGGGCAAGGCAACCGAGGCAAATATTGAAATCGAAACCAGCGATGACAACAACCTGTATGCCGACAACGCCATTGCTGAGACTGACCGCCAGTTTACCGGCGGCACCCTGACCTTGTCCACCGATGAGCTGTCTCAGGAAGTCAGCAAAGCGATTCTTGGCCTTAAAGAACAAGCGCTTGCAGATATCACAGGAATCACGGATGAAGATGTGAAGGAACTCATCTATGACGATACCCAGGTCACCCCTATCTTGGCGTGGGCTTTATCGTCAAAAAAGATCGTTAGCGGCGTGACTAAGTGGCGTGGTATCGTGCTCACGAAAGTTATGTTCTCAATTCCTGCAGACGCAGCCACTACGCAGGGCGAAAGCATTGAATGGCAGGTGCCGGAGCTGACCGCCACCATCATGCGTGACGATTCCGCTACTCACATGTGGAAACGCGAAGCGACATTCACAACGGAAGCACAGGCGGAAGTATATATCAGGATAGACTGGGGATCAACGCGGCATGAGAACTGCAAAGATGGAAATTGGCGGAGTGATATACCCGCTGTGTTTTTCGGCCCGTGTTGTCCGCAACTGCGCGGAGCGATATGGCGCTATCGAGAACATTGATGATGCTCTTTCCTCGGAGGACAGCGCAAAGGCGATGGATGAAGCGTTTTGGATTTTGTCGCAAATGATGCAGGCAGGGAGCACGGTATGCGGAGCATGAAGGTGAGAGACATCCTGCTCCTTTTGAGCGAAGATGATCTGTTTGACCTATGCGATATCGCAGATTTTACCAATCTTAAAGGTAAAATTGCGGAGACGATCACCAGCGGCAGCAAGTCTAATATCGAGGTAAAACCCGCAAAAACGCGGAGGACACTCGGGGGCGTATAACCCCGGGAGTGGTATATATGGGTATGGCTTAACCATTGGCCTGACCTATGAGCAGACTCTCGACATCCCGTTCGGGGAATTGCGCGATTTGATAGCTGTTGAACAAATCAAGCATGAAGGCGCGGAACTCCGAAAACAGTTTACAGATGAAGAAATTATACCGGATGTGAGGTGATCCTATGGCCACTAACATCGGGCCGAAAAATCGGTATTGATGGTGAAAAGAATTTCGCCAGCAGCTGCAAAATATCAACCAGCAGTTGAGAACGCTAGGCAGTGAGATGAAAGCCGTTACATCCGCGTTTGAAGAAGGTGACCGCGGAGAGGGAAGCTGGCCGCGCAGACAAACGTGCTTAACCGGCAAATCGATGCTCAGAAAACAAAGCTTGCGCAACTGGAAAAGGCCCGCAGCAGCAACAGAGAAATTTTAGGGCCAGCGATACCCGGACGCTGAAATGGGCCCAGACTGTGAACGAAGCAAGGTCTGACCTAAACCGCATGGAAAGCCAGCTAAAAAGGCGTCAAACAGCATGGATGACTTTGAAAAGGTCCACCGAATCTGCGGATAACGCCGTTGGTGGATTTGGAAAGCAGCAAAAGCCGCCGGTGCTGCGGCCGTAGGAGCGTTTGCGGGCGGCGTTATCGTCGGGGCAATCCAGAATATGATTAGCATGGTGCGCGATCTGGTTGATGCAACAATGGAATATAACCGCATTATGGCATCGTTGGAAATTCTAGTCAGCATAAAGCCGGCTATACCCGCAGATCAGACAACGCAGACATTCACAACACTTTACGGAGTTTTGGGAGATCCTCAGCTTGCCGCAACAGCGGCAGCTAACTTGCAGGCTATCGGATACTCACAATCTGACCTTACAGATATCACTTATGCAGCTATTGGCGCATGGTCGTTATATGGAGATTCTATCCCAATTGACGGTCTTGCAGAATCGGTCAATGAGACCATCAAGGCCGGAACTGTTACCGGAAATTTTGCAGACGTGTTGAATTGGGCTGGTGTCAATGAAGACGAATTTAACGCACGACTGCAGGCGGCAAACTCACAACAGAAAGATCTCGGATCGTTATGGAGGAACTTACACGCCAGGGATTGATCAAAGCCGGGCAGGCGTGGGAAGAAAACAATAAATGGCTTGTTGCTTATAACCAGGAACAGCTGCAGTCACAACAGAACATGGCGACGTTCGCCAATATGATTCTGCCGCTTGTTGTGTCTATCCAAACGGCGGTAAATGGCCTTATCTAGCATTCTCTCCATTGGAACTGCATTCCAGGAAGGCGGATTTGAAGCGGCATTTATCCGTGCAAAAAAGATCTGGCAACAGAATTCGTAAACAGCTTTTATGAGAACTTGCCCACGATTCAGCAGGCCGGAATCGATGCAATGAACAATTTTATCACCGGCATGGTGGAGAACATTCCAAAAATTGCCGACGCTGCAGGAAAGGCGGTCACAGAATTTCTCCAATTTCAGCACTGGGAACGCCCCAAATTCATCGAAGAGGGCGGGAAAACAATGGGGCGCTTTATTGAAGGCGTTATCGTTGGAATCCCAGATTTTGTAGCGGAATTGCCAATAAATTATTTCTGCCCTGTCGGACTTCATTGATGCGAACCTACCAGCCATTGGGAAAGCAGGTGGGAGCATTCTTGCCAGTATTGCGAGAGGATTTGCTCAGGCAATACCAGAGCTCATTGCGCAGCTACCGGCTCTGTTTATGGAGATTGGCGAAGCAATCACTTTCTTTCAATATGCCGCCAGACGGAACCATCTTTAAGGCTGGCAAGTCGATTGTACAGGGCCTCTGGGAAGGTATCAGCGACATGGGGGCATGGCTTTGCAAGCAAAAATCAGGGGATTTTGCTCTGATTTCTTGGGTCAGATTCTGGATTTCTTCGGCATTCAGTCTCCCTCCCGTCTCATGCGGGATGAAGTGGGTACAATGTTGGGTCCGCGGCATTGCCGCCGGCCTTGAAGATAGGGTCTACAGTGCGCGGCGTTGCCGCAAAAGTCGGCGGAGCCATCGAAGAAGCAATCGCCCCCGCGAAGTAAGTGCAGGATTTACCGCCACTCTGAGTGGTGTTAGAGAAGGCATCATGCAGAATATGCAAAACACCGGCAGCGGCATTTCAAAATGCAGCAGCTGGCATGGTAAATGGTATGCAGACACTGATGGCCGGCATTGGCGGGGATCTTGTGATTGAGATTCCCGTGGATGGCGAAGCGTTCTACCGGGCAACTATCCGGGATTTCCGGAGAGTTAATCGTGCAAACCCGGAGGTGGTGAGCGGAGTATGACACAGCTAATTATTAATAATTCTCTATATTTGCCGCAGACATCATGGAATAAATACAGATGCTATCCTGAGCAGTTAGGGACACAGGTTGATATGATTTCTGGAAGGCGTGTACTTGAAGTGCGAGGGTGGGTTCAAATCATCGGTATGAGTATGACTATATGGGAAATGATTTGATGCGCCAGCTTATACCGTACTTCGCCCGGGAAATCATTCCCGTTACATACCTGCCGGACGAATCTGACGAAATGGCAGTTGGGATGTTTTTGACAGATGAATTTCCAACGCCGGAATTTGCGTTTTTTCACCAACGGCGTTGGGCTTTGGCATAATGTGTCATTCAAAGCTCAGGGGAGGTATCGCCTCATGCTTGACATGTCGAAGGAATACTATGCAGCGATCACGGCAGATGCGCGGGAGAATTCTTCTAAGGGCAATCATTGATATCATCGACCCTGATATCGTCTATGGCTCTGTAGGCAGTCAGTCTTTGAGCCGTGGGCGAAACCGGATCAGATGTATGACAAAATATTTGTGCTTTCTCCGGCTTATGCAACTTTGAGAGAAACCGATGGTTGTTGGACGGAAGTTTCAAGCTGCTCCCGGATAATAACAAACCACAAGGCCAAGTTGGTTACGTAAGTAAAGAGCTTTCCAAAGATAATGGAACATTTGAAATCCCGCAATATGTACAGCTTAATTTTCCAATGTATCCATTTTACAAGATGCTCCGTGTATTTCCCCGGATGCAGATTTTGATGGTGTGGCTGATACGTTCACAATTCAGATTTTTCAAGGTGGGACAGCTTACTTTGAATATACTGTGACCGAGAATAGGGATCCTCAAATTGATTTTGACGGATTTACAATAAATAATCCTGATTCGATGCGTATTACTGTGACAAAATGGTCTTTCCGGGCCGCAGGATGCGTGTTCCGGAGCTTTTACCTGGTGTCTATGAATCTTGGGATAATTCTGTATTAGCAGAATTCAACGTTGTTCAGCAAGCGAATTTTTCATGCCTGGCTCTTCCGTATGGAACTTGCACCTTAAGTATGGATAATCTTGACCGGCGTTTTGAACCGCGCAATAAAAATGGTGTATTTCGATCAATCGAGGAACGGCAGGGCATCGATATTTCCATCGGAGTTGACGGCGGGGATTATCAGCACGTCGGTATTTTTTATCAATATTCCGGCGGGTGGAAAACAGGAGACAATGGAACCACAATGCAGTGGTCGCTTGTTGATATTGTTGGCCTTTTGGCTGACCGGCAGTATTTGCCGCCTGATACACTACCAACCACGCTGCAGGGTTGGGCAGCATCATTAGTATCGCAACTCGGGACGAACTTTTGAAAATGCTTATGTGGTGGACACAAACCTAGAGAACATAAGTTTGACGGCAAATGGGAGGATGTAAACGGGAAATCCTGCGGCGAAATCCTTAGAATGCTGTGCATGGCATCTGGTACGTTTCCTCGTGCTGATGCGGCAACCGGGAGGCTGGCAATTGAGCCATTGGAATCAGGGCGCAAAGATGACGCTGGACAACATGGAAACCTATCCTGTTATCAAAGCAAACGATGATTTGGCCGCTATCATTTTCACGCTTGCAGACGGCAATAACACTGAGTATGTGGTGTCCGGCAATTCCACAGCATCATCTAATACAGTACAGGTGCAAAATCCATTTATCCATACGCAGGTGCAAGCGTTGACGGCGGCGCGGCTGATTTTGTCCACTTATGGTGGGAACCAGCTTGAAACGACCGGCCGCGGCAATCCTGCATCTGAGATCGGTGATGTTGACACTGTCTGGCTAAACGAAAGTCAAGCCACAACAGGGCGCAGAATGTATCAGACGTTTGCGTTTTCAGACGGTGTTATGCAGGGGGTGCCAATCGACGCTTTTGCAAGCGGATGGTTCGTTTATGTTTGAGAATCGAATAATCATTACACAGAGCGGTCAGTGGACGGCACAGGCTGGTGTATCTAAGCTGAGAATTATCCTTGTTGGAAAAGGCGGAGATGGCGGAAACGGGCAGGATGGCACATGGGATGCTGCAGGAGAAAACGGTTCTGATGGATCAGGTGGAAAAGTTTGGGCTTCAACAATCAATATCAATCCGCAACAGACATTTCAGATTACGATTGAGCAAGATACTGTATTTGGGCAGTATTCAAGTGCAAATGGTCAGGTCTATGAATTTGGCTATACAGACATTGCCAGCGGAGACAGCTTCGCAAGAACTGGCGTAAAAAGCCCGATTGCTGGTTCTGGAGACGGTGGCGCTGGCGGAAAAGGTGGCGTGAAGGGCAATAGACATAGCGAAACAAGCTATGATTCGGAAGGTAATCCAAGTGGTACTCATACAGTTGTAGACAATTACCCAGGAGAAGGGATGCCGGGGGTTCAAGGAGCTACAGGCTGCGTGGTCATTTATTGGGACAAGGAGGAAGAAACGTGAGTATTCTGGATGAACTGATAACAGACCGCTCGCAGACGGATTTAGATTCTTTGCAATCTCTTCTTTCTATCCCAATGTCTCAATGGACGCAGGAGCAATTAGCAGAGTTCAACCTTATTCGCAGCAAAGGCTCCTATAACTACACTGACCTAAACCGTGTTACAGAGGCAATGGAGTACATTAACGACCGGCTTTCTTGGTATGGTTATACGTCTGGTTACAAATCAATCGAAATTTCCCGCGAACAAGAGCCGAGTGGGAGACTGCCAAAGGGATATACCGAATTAAAGTATCTTGAAAGCAGCGGAACACAGTACATTGATACGGGGTTCAATGCGAATCAGGATACACAAGTGGTTATGGATTGCACACTGCTGTCAAACACCACCAGTGCGGCTGCGTTTTTTGGAGCAAGAAATGAGGATGCTTCAAGTGCTCAACAGTCATTTATTGCATGGTCTACGGGGAATGGAGCATCGATTCGAAGCGATTACTTTGGCGATAACCTATCTGCAACATATAGCTTAGTTGGCAGACGCATTGTTATTAACAAAACAAGAATGTGTGCACATTTGACGATAAGACGGTGACTAATAAAACGAATACAGGACAACTTTCTTTATCGCTGTATCTATTTGGCAGTCATAGCGGAGCAACGGCAAATTTGCGCGGTGCGGTTATGCGGCTATATTCCTGTAAAATTTACGACAACGGACAGATGAGCCGAGATTTTGTCTCGTGCAGGAGTGATAGCAATATCTTGGGGCTATATGATCTTGTGGGAAAGCAGATGTATCCCAATAACGGGAGCGGATCATTTATTGGCGGAGGCGAAGTCCAACCGGTTTTGTTTCGGGATTCAGAATTGGATCCTTACACCTGGTATGAATCCGATATTCCAACTGTTTCTCAAATGGATCAATACATCGCAAATGTAGCAGCGATCCGCTCTGTTTTAGATATGCCTGACGGGACACCGAATACTCCGGAAGATATGGAAGCGTTGACATATGAAGAAGCCAACGATATAGAGCAGATCCTTGTGATCGTGAAAGAAATCATGAACCGGGTCATTTCCGGGTTTCGTCGGAGCGGTCAGTTTGCGTTTTGGAGCGGAACGTTGGGGCTTCCATGCGCAGACAGTGATTTCGGTCGTACATGGGAGGAATTAGACAAAATGGAACGAGAGGGGACGATTTGGAAAACGCAGACTGGTATCTTTTGGCCTATGGAAATTTGGGGGTGACAAAATGACTGATTTAATGTTCCAAGATCCGAAAGGGCTTGTGAATCGTGCAGCATTTAATGCGCGGTTTTCGGTGCTGAATGAGCTGTATCGGTATTGGTGGAAGCGGATAGGTGTAAATGGATCCATCATAAAAAGTGACATTACTGCTCCTGTTATCATTGGGGACAAATCTGCAGGCGTATCGATTTCGTATGGTACAGATCTAAAAATTAAATCAGATGGATCTGCGGAGATTGTTGACCCAATTGAATATAAAACCACTTGGATATCATCCGACGGAGCGCAGGAAGCGGCAGAGACGCTTGCATCTTTTGCTCCATGCTATCTGCGAGGTTTAACTGGTGACCCTGGCAATATATATTACCTTCCGAACGGAGCAACCTATGGAAAAAGAATTCGATCTTCCGCTTCAAACAATATCGTACCAAACAAGTAATGTGTCCTTACAAGTAGACGGCGTTTCTGTAAAGGCACAAAAAGTATCTGTTAGCACAGAAATATCTGATTGGGAATATGTATTCTCTGATAGTCGAAATGCTTATCCTGATTTTGGAGAAAAAGATGGATATGAATATCAATACCTCGGTGTTCCGTTTGAGAACGCGAGGGAGAGCACCAAAATCTCTATTGGTAGCTATATCGGAACTGGGAAGTATGGAAAATCAAACCCAAATAGGATAGTTACAGGATTCAAAGTGCGCATGCTAATGATTTTTCAAAGAGCGCGACAGCGCTGGAAGCATTTCCCCTACAATACTAAGTATTTGAGTCCAGTTTTTCTTATGGTAGCGAGATTATATGGTTTATAAGCCCTCCAGGTAGTACAGCATATTTTGTCAGTAATTGCAGACGTCTAGACCCTGAAAAACCACTACTTATCAAGATGGATTTTAATGATGACAACGTATCTTGGTATGTTGTTAGCGATGGAATTCCAGCAGGTAATGTGCAATCAGGGAATATTGGTCAATACAATGAATCTGGCATAACGTATCACTATTTGGCACTTGGATAATGAAGCATTCAAAGGGGAATGACCTATCAAAGACCGCAACGTTGAGTTCCCGAACCGCTACAAATTCACGAAAGTAGCAGGAACGGATGATATTTATGATATTGAACCTGCTCCTGGCGAGGTCGAAGAAGAGGGGGATTATTTCAATAAAGCGAATATGCTGCAGGATGTTACAGCAGAGAAATATGGTTTGGATAACACGGCAGTCCCGAATGATGTGTTTAATCTTCTGTGTGACTCCCCGGAGCACATTGGAGATCTAAAACAAAGTTTACGGGCAGACATAGGAGATCCGTGGCTTTTTGTGCAATGGCGAACAGTTCCGCACAGACGATTACCCAGAGCTGGCTAAGTTGTGCAACAAAGAGCTGACGAAGTATCAGACACTCTACGATCTCGGTAAGATTGTCGAAGAAACTCATCCAGGCTATGCTCGCATTTTTCAAATCATTTACGTCAAAGAAAAAAGGAAAGTGGTACGTATACTCAAGTAACAAATATGATGGAGATTATCAGTGGAACTACTTCCGATTGACTATTGTTGATGCTGCAACGGGTGCCGCAGAGGGTCACGAAGTAAAAATTTTGAGTGAAGACTATAGTTTCTACCTTGACTATGCCTTTATAGCATACAACAATGGGCAATTTGCTTCAATGCATCCGCTTGATAACAACAAAGCACCTCTGATTTTATGGAGCACAGACGGCTACAATTTCAAAGCTGAGACGTTTGGCAATGGGCTGGCTTCGGACTACCAGTATTGGACCTTTGATTACTTAATTGCATACAATGGTGAATTTGTTGGAGAAGCGATCTATAGGTGGAGTAACGGATACGAAGTGCGAATCTTTCACGCTCCTACTATCGAAGAATTTATCAATGTTTCAACATACCAAGCTACGAAGACGATGGTTACAAGTAGTTGGCTCCCAGAACCAGATGCTAATGAATGGTATTCAAGAACTGTTCAGTACGATCAAGCGATTATATCAATGTACAGCGATAGAAGCGAGTGGTGCCCGCACACTTTAATAGATCCCGGCTTTAAGGCATATTATTTCGATGGTGCTGAATACACGCGGGATACTGGAACCACTGTCAATGTAAACAATGGCGTTACATTCAGAAAAATTGGAAAGTACTTCTTTATGTTTTCCAAATATGGGAGCGACAGTCAGCGCCATGCTTATGGGTACTGCGATACCTATAACGGAACATATAAGTACTGCCCAATGGTTAAAGCGTTTAATAACTTGGATTTTGATTATGATGAAGAAAGCGGCATGTATTACAGATATCAATTGTCTGGAAATAATTTGCAACTCGTCTATACAACATCTTTGACGGATACAACGGTGACTACGCAGACAATTGCGACTATACCTGGCGACACTAACATTATACAATTCTGGAAGTCTGATCCGTCAATGAGTGGGTTGCTGTCCTGTAAAAATGTTATTGTGCAAAATCCGACAGGCGATCTGGAATCTCCTGTATTACCTACTATAAGCGACTCTACACATTATACTTATGTGAAAGCAAAAGATCGATGACAGATAATTTCCAGCCAGCGGATGCCTTCGAAAAATGTAAACGGTATTTGATGGGCCAATGAAAAAAGCCGCCCCCCGGTTGAGGGGCGGAGCAGATTATTGAATTCGAGCTGTGTTTTCAGCGCGGACTGCAGGACGGCGGACACATTTAATCCAGCATCTTCTGCGGCATTGTTGAGCCATGCAGGGAGGGAAACGTTGCGGCGGACAGTGGCCTTTTCAACGGAGCGGCGATAGGCTGACAAATCAATATCGACAAAGGAAACGATTTCATTTTCGGCATGGGGAACCGATTTCGACGGCTCCGGGAACGCTGCTTTATCATCTTCTATTGCAAGAGCAACGGAACCGATGGCATCGCGGGCCATATAGATGGCGTTTGCCAAGTCGCTTCCGTGGGAGTTGATTTGCAGATCCGGAACATAAGCAAGATAGCCGCCCTCTTCCAAGGGGGTAAACACCACAGGATATACAACCGTCATATAGATTCCTCCTTTTGTGTGAGGCAGGGGGCCTTATTTCAGGCCCCGTCTCCTGATGATCGCCTGTGCAAGCGCTTCTGGGATTTCACGGTGCCGTTCGACGGCTTCCATTTCTTTTCCTTTTTTTTTCCAGATTTTTATTATACACACTGAATGTGTATTTTCCAAGGAAATATTTGAGCGGAAAGCAATACGATCCGATTGTTGCAATCGAAATATGGGACAAAAAATGGCGCAGAAATTACCTGCAATTGAAAAACAGAACTGAAGAGAGGCGGTGATCTGTACGGACTGGGGTGTACCATGCTGGCCGTGGCCGGGATGAGCCTTTGATCGGTTGTCCGAGCGGGACGCTGGGATGATTTGCACGATTACAACGCAACCGGTTGACGATCTACCGGATGTCAGCAGGAAGAAAAGGTGGATGCGCATAAACGGATTTAGAGCGTACCTGAAACAGGAAAGGGCAAATGGTATGAAAAGAACAGACGATATCCGCGATTTGAAAGCGGAAGTGGATTGACGGGAACAATGCCCGTTGCAGCGGGTATTTCCCGTAAAAATATTTTACATAGGAGGAACATATTAATGAAAGCAACTGAGATTATTTTGAGCTACAGCAAAGGCGATATCACACTTGAAGAGGCCAACGAGAGACTGGCGGAGTGCACGGTGGGTCTGCAGCTGGATCCGATGAAGAACGCGATCACCGGCGCGGAGATGGCGCAGACGCACTCGGACGGCACGCCGGAGGGCACCACGGGCTGGGGCTGTATGAGCCACGGCGTGGGCACACCGGAGAAGATGCGCGTCACAGCGGGCAAGCTGGACTATGACACGGGCTTTGATGTGAAAGGTAACACGATCCTTCTGCCACGCTGTATATCGCAGGTTATGCCTTTGCTGTGGTGGGGGATCATATCGAGGTGAAAGCAGATGAAGGATGATGTTCCGAATATTCCCGCCTAAAAACCCGTGGTTCTGGGTAGGTGTTGTGTCCATTATCATTACGGCGCTTGGCGTGGATCCGCAGCAGTTTGTGAGCTGGGACAGCCTGGGCGGGTACATTGTGGACGTGCTGAAAAACCCGGTGCAGCTTGTGACGGTGGTGCTGGCGGTACTGGCGGTCATTATCGATCCAACCACCACAGGAGTCAGCGACAGCGCGCAGGCGCTGCGCTATACCTGCCCCAAAAAGAGCGATTGAAAAATCCGCCCCATGAGGGCGGCGGAAATTGACAAAAAGCGGAAACATATGATAAGATAGGCAAAGCCAGTAAGAGCGGCGAGGTTGTCCACCCATCAACAGGAGGTGCGGCGATGGTAACATTTGCGATATGTTTACATACACGCTTGTGTTGATCGCGCTTGCCATCTGATCGTTACGATCACGATGCCTAAAGAAATAACCGCCCACCAATGGTGAGCGGCGTTTCCTTCGGATTCTAAAAACTCGATTGGGAACGACCGCCCCGGCAATGGCAGCCGTTCTTACTGGCTTTATTCTATCGCAGAGAGCCGCTTTTGTCAACTCATTTGACAGGGCGGCTTTTTGCTGCCCGGAAAGGAGCGATACTTGAGTAAGGTATTTATTGGCGTGGGGCATGGCGGAAGCGATGCCGGCGCTGTGGACAACGGACTGAAGGAAAAAAGAGATTAATCTCTCCATTGCGCTGCATCTGCGGAAGAATTGCAGCGCCACGGTGTGACGGTTGGAATCAGTCGAACGGTGGATGAGGACGATCCCACCAGCGAAGAGGTGAAAGAGTGCAACGCATTCTCGCCGGAGTATGCGGTGGACATCCACACCAACTCCGGCGGCGGGGGGGCTTTGAGGTCCTATCACACCCCTGAGCGGCGGCAAGAGGGAAAGTGCTGGCGCAGAACATCGAAGCAGAAGTCATCAAGATCGGGCAGAAAAGCCGGGGATTGAAAACCAGAGCGAATCAGTGCGGGCAAGGATTATTTCGGCTTTATCCGTCAGACAAAGTGCCCAGCGGTGATTCTGGAATGCGCCTTTATTGACAGCACGGGATGCCCAGAAGATTAACACGGAGGAAAAGCGCAGAACGTTTGCTGCGGCATATTCCAAAGGCATTTTGAAAACGCTGGGCATTGCATATAGAGGGGAGATGCAAACCATGACGAAGGAGGAAGCAGAAAAGATTCTGCAGGACAAGGCGGGGCTGGATGCGTATACAATTCAGTTCCTCGGCGCTTACAAGTACGGGGAAGAGTTGATGGTAAAGTTGGCAAAGGCGATGCAGTAAAATCGAAAATAGCCGGGGATTTCTCCCGGCCATTTTGTTAGCATTTTTAGTTAGCGTTTTGAAAATATTTTGCTAATTCATGCGGCAATATTTTGAAATAAGCAAATAATCTATTGTCTGCGCTATCCGTTGCAGCAGTAAAAAAACCGGAAGTCATTGCATCGCAAAGACTTCCGGTTTGGTGCCGGTGGTGGGACTTGAACCCACACCCTGTTGCCAGGAACGGATTTTGAGTCCGTCGCGTTGCCATTCCACCACACCGGCATGCCATAAAGCTTCATTATTATAGCGCAGTTGTTTTTGAAAAAAATTACAGAAAGCCGGACTGTTGCGCGCAAGGTGAAAAAGCACTACCCATATGAAAAGATTTGTGATACAATTCTATATTGAAATTGTGTAGACTGTCCTGCTGTTCGAGCAGACGGGATGGTGCGGTGAAAGGGGAACGGAACGTGAAAAAAGCAGCGGCTTTGGAAAAAAAGTGGAGCGTGTTCTGTGCGGCGATGGCGACGACGCTTCTGCTGTCCGGTTGTATGTTTGCTCTTTCGCCAGATGATTTGTAACAGCTTGCCGAAACTACCGGAAGAATATGTGATTTGAGCAGGAGATTGCTGCGCTGGTGGACAGCGGTTATGAATATGCTGCACCCACGGGGGCGAGAACGCAGCCCGTGCAAATGGTGGACATCGACGGCGACGGAGAAGACGAAGCGCTTTTGTTCCTTCGTAAAAGCGGAGAAAGCAAGCCGCTGAAAATTTATATCTTCAAGCAGAGCAGCGAAGGGTATCAGACGGCAGCTGTATTGGAGGAAAGCGGCGCATCGATCGAGCGTGTTGATTATCAAGATATGAATGGCGATGGTGTCCTGAACTGATCGTGGGTGCCGCATTATGACTGGAGACAGCGGCATAGGCCAAACAGAGGAAATTTTGAATGAACGCGCTCTGATCCGTGTGGTTTCGGTTTACAATTTGGAACGTTACAATACGCAGAAAATATTGAAGTAAATTATAACCGGTGTCTTATCACCGATTTGACTGACGGACGCCGGAAATGATTGTCATTGCCGGCGGAACTTCCGGAAACTGTACTGCCAGTGCATATAGTTGGAGATTGGGGGCGCTGGAGCAAATAGCGTCGGCACCGCTGTCCGTGCCGCCGGCGATGCTGAGAGCGTACGTGGGCGGCCTGACGGACGGTGCCCAGGCGTTGTTTGTCACGGAGTCGTCGATGCGGAGAACCGGATCACGGATCTTTTGGTGATGGAAAACGGTGTGCTGGTCAACCGTACTATGGATGAACAGAGTGGAATCAGCGGCCTGGTGTACCATGCTGCAGGCGTAGAGGCACAGGATATTGACCAGATGGCGTGTTGGAACTGCCGATCCCTTATGCGCTGCAATAAAACCAGCTCAATTGCACCGACTTATTGGGGAATTCGCTGGACGGCGTTTGCTGTGGATGGCAGACAGACGGTAAAGGAGACGACCTATCATAATCCGACGGACGGCTGGTATCTTGTACCGCCCGAAAGTTGGAAAGATGTGTTGATGGTTACTTCTGTGACCAGCGCTGCCGGTGAACGTATTGTTACGTTCGGTGTGTATCAGGGTGAGGATACTGATCCGCTCGAGGTGATTGCCATTTATACGGAAAGCGGTGAGAGCCGGGAGTATAAAGCGACGAAAGGGGATCGGTTTATCCTGATGCGCCAGGCAACTACGATTTATGCGGGCGGAGTTCCTGCCGGACTACAGCACGTGGAGCGGCGCTAGAGCGCCGACGCTTTGAAAGACGGGTTCCGTATGATCCGGGGACGAATGGTATTTGACTTAAGGTGATTCTCAAATAGAAGACAGCGCGGAAAGGGTGTGTACAAATATGAAAAAAGTATTGGTCTTGGAAGATGAATCCAGTATCCGCAGCTTTGTGGTGATTAACCTCAAGCGCGCCGGTTATGATGTGGTGGAGGCCGAATCCGGCGAAGAAGCGCTGGAACGGCTCAATGACAACCCGGATGTGAAGGTGGCGTTGCTGGATGTGATGCTTCCGGGCATTGACGGGTTTGAGGTTTGCCGCCGAATCCGGGCCACCAATACCAAAATTGGAATTATCATGCTGACCGCCCGCACGCAGGAAATGGACAAAGTGACCGGCCTGATGACCGGCGCAGACGACTATGTGACCAAGCCATTTTCCCTGCGGAGCTGACTGCCCGGTGGACGCGCTGTTCCGCAGGGCCGGCGGCGATGTGGAGGAGGTGCCGGAGGGGAATCCGTAAGATCCATTCCTGCTGAAC